>JACCEE011402103.1_pt1 | contig 16704 bp, 12 predicted proteins | sample 7449931 | NCBI WGS metagenome assembly JACCEE01 (sample SAMN15323457, study PRJNA562643) | freshwater metagenome | isolation source: river surface water | place: USA:Blue River Watershed | collected 2017-08-19 | reverse complement strand
GTTAACAATAAAAGAATGTATTTTAACAGTAACAGAAGTGCAAAGTCGACTAGTAAGAAAACAACCGAAAATAATCTTCAAATTTATTTTGCCGATTTCGAAAACAACGAATGGCAATTGAAAGGAGGTTTTAAATACAATAACGAGCTTTATAATTTACGTCACCCTTCGCTCGATCCAACAGGAAACCTGCTCTATTTTGCCTCAGATATGCCCGGAGGAAAGGGTGGAAATGACATTTACTGGTGCCGAAAAGAAAATGGCGTTTGGGGTGCTCCAATTAATCTCGAAGAGATCAATACTGAAGGCGAAGAAGTTTTCCCATTTATTGCTTCTGATGGTGTGCTTTATTTTTCTTCGAACGGTAAAGGAGGTATGGGAGGTTTGGATATTTATATGGCACTTCCTGACCGGGGCGTTTTTAAACAAGTTGAGAACATGGGCTTTCCTGTTAACAGCTCGCGCGACGATTTCGGTATTTACCTCGACGATGCCGGGTTTAATGGATTTTTCTCTTCAGACCGTGTTGGTGGAAAAGGTTATGACGATATTTATAAATTGAAGATTCTTTGGATTCCTGTGCAAATCAGGGGTACTATTCGCGACAGGATTAATACCTACGAAATTGCAGGGGTTAAGGTTGCTCTCCTCGATGAAAATCAGGATACTGTTGATGTGGCTTATACTAAAGAAGATGGCGAATTCCTTTTTAGTGCATTTAAACAACGCAACTACAGGTTAGCTGTTGCAAAGGAGGGCTACTTACCTGCCGAAAAAGATATTTCTACATACAATAAGTTGCCTAACGAAAAAATTGAAGTTGAGGTTTTTATAGAAATGAGTTTCGATATGTTGGATGAACCTGATCAGCTCGAGCCTTTGAGCATGGAAATGGTTGATGGAGGAGAATTGCAGGTGATTCAAATTGAACATATCAACTATGGTTACGATAGCGACAAAATCCTCGATGAAGCTGCGTTTATTCTCGACAAGGTTATTACCTTGGTAAAACAATACAGCGATCTTGAGGTGTTAATTGAGTCGCACACCGACTCAAAAGGTAGTGATGAATACAACTTGAAATTGTCGAAGCTGAGGGCTGCATCGGCCTATAAATACCTTACAACTAAAGGTCTTAAATCTACAATTATTGAATATACAGGTTTTGGTGAGACTCAGCTGCTTAACCATTGCGAAGATGGAGAAGAGTGTACTGAAGAAGAACACGCACTTAACCGTCGTTCAATTATCAAAGTTGTTAGAAGGGGTAAGTACCAAACCAAGCGAGGTTCACGAAGTACATTCTATTTCTAAGATATTTCAGCGGCCATCATTCGATGGCCGTTTTTTTTGTTTCCAACATTCGGCAAGAGAGGGAAGTCGTATTGATTTGATTCGGTTTGCTATACAACAAGAAAAGAGTTTCAATAATTATTGAAACTCTTTTCTTGTTGTCCTGTCAGGTCTCGAACCTGAACTCTTCTGATCCAGAGACAGACGTGTTGCCAATTACACCACAGGACAAAGTGTCGACAAAATTACTTTAATTGAAAAAACCTGCAATAGTTTTGCAGGTTTTTTTGTTGTCCTACTAAGGCTCGAACTTAGACTCTTCTGAACCAAAACCAGACGTGTTGCCAATTACACCATAGGACAGTACCTTTGTTTTTGAAGACGGGTGCAAATTTAGAAAAATTTTTTAATTGCAAACAAAAAACAAACTAATTTATTGAATCATTTTTTTCTTCCTTCTTAATGTGCTTATTTATAGCTGTGCTAGTAACCCCCAAATCATTTTTTTTCGATGAATAGAGTTTTTGTTTGCATTTTAAGAAAAATAGTTTACTTTTGTCGCCACAAAATAAATGTTGGTGCCTTAGCTCAGTCGGTAGAGCAATGGACTGAAAATCCATGTGTCCCCGGTTCGATTCCTGGAGGCACCACATAAAGAAGGGAAAGATGAAAATCTTTCCCTTTGTTCTTTCTTATAAGCCTTGGATCAAGCGGAAGTTAATCTCTGATATCTCAATTTATGGGGCATGACAAGGTTTTTGCCAATCTATTTTTTGGGTTCTATTCATTACATTTGTTGAATGATTGATCAGTCTACGGTTGAACGGATAATGGATGCTGCCGACATTGTTGAGGTTGTACAGGATTTTGTCTCTCTTAAACGAAGAGGGGTAAATTACCTGGGGAATTGCCCGTTTCATAATGAGAAAACTCCTTCGTTTACAGTTTCGCCTTCAAAGCAAATCTACAAATGCTTCGGCTGTGGTAAAGGTGGCAGTTCTGTAAACTTCATTATGGAGCATGAACACCTTTCGTATTTTGAATCACTCAAATTTCTGGCAAAAAAATTCCATATTGATGTTGTTGAGGAAGAAGAGTCGCCCGAAATTATTGCTCAGAGAAACCGTCACGAAAGTTTGATGATTGTTTCAAATTATGCCCGCGAATATTTCTCCAATTTTCTTTACAACGAAAACGAAGGACGGAATGTTGGGTTGAGCTACTTTAAAGAGCGAGGAATTCGTGACGATATAATCAAGAAATTTCAATTGGGTTATTGTCCCGATCAGAAAGACCTCTTTACCCAAGCTGCCCAAAAACAAGGCTACAAAATGGAGTTTCTTGAAGAGACTGGCCTTTCGATTAAGCGTGACGATTGGGTTAGAGATCGCTTTTCAGGGCGGGTTATTTTTCCTTTTCACAACCTTGCCGGGCGTGTAATTGCTTTTGGTGGCAGGGTGCTTAAAACCGACCCTAAAGTGGCTAAATATCTCAACTCGCCCGAGTCTGAAATTTATCACAAAAGTAAGGTCTTGTATGGTATTTATTTTGCTAAAAATGCCATTACCCGAAGCGATAAGTGTTACTTGGTAGAAGGATATACCGATGTGCTTTCGATGCACCAATCGGGTATCGAAAATGTTGTTGCTTCTTCGGGCACTTCGCTTACTGCCGATCAAATCCGCATGATTAAACGGTTCACACCGAATATTACAATTATTTACGACGGCGATAATGCGGGAATTAAAGCCTCTATAAGGGGTATTGATATGGTTCTTGAAGAGGGAATTAACGTAAAGGTTGTTCCTTTGCCCGAAGGTGAAGACCCCGATTCTTTTGCCCGATCAATGAGTTCGTCTGATTTGATCGCTTATATCGCAACTCACGAAACTGACTTTATCAGATTTAAAACTCAGTTACTCCTTAAGGAGGCTGATAATGATCCGATTGCAAGGGCTAAGCTAATCAGTGATATCGTAAAGTCAATATCTGTTATCCCCGATGCAATTACCCGTTCGGTGTACATACGCGAATGCAGTAATATGCTCGATGTTTCGGAAGATATTATTTATGAAGAAGTTGGAAAGCTGAAATCGAAAGTTTCCGAAGATAACAAGGTGCAGGAGAAAAGAGAAGCTGCCCGAGTTGCTTCTGTAACTAGACCTTCTGCTGAACCTTTGGTTGGAAAAAATCCCTGTGATGTTGAAGAAAAGGCTTTGCTCAGAATTATGTTGCGTTATTATAGCCACGATTTATTTTCGGTTGTAAATGAGGAAACAGGTAAGGCCGAAACGATAAAGGTTGGGCAGTATATTGTTGCTGAAATTGAGAATGATGGTTTGCGTTCAGTCGATCCGTTATATCAACTTGTTTTTGATGAATTTAAAGAACATTGCGACGAGGAGTTTTTTAATCCCGAACGTTTCTTTGTTCAGCACGATAACCGCGAAGTGTGCAACCTGGTTAGTGGCTTGCTGGTCGACAAATATACCGAGAGTACCATGTGGAAACGTAAAGGCTCTTTTGTAGAAGATGAACACGAGATTCTTCACTTGCTGGTTCCTAAACTTATTGAAGAGTATAAATTTAGGCAAGTGAAACAAATGATTTCTGGAATGATGAAAAAGATCGGTACGATTGATCCCTCAGGCGACTTAACTCAAATAATGGAACTACAAACTGTAATTACAAACCTGAAAAAGGTTGAAAAGGAACTTTCAAAAAAATTAGGAAAAAGAGCAGTAACATCATAAATGTAATTCATGAGAACTTATCAAATTGAGAATAGAGATGAAATTGATGCGATTATCAGATCGTGTAAAACTTGTTTCTTGGGGTTGAGCGACTCTAATAATCAGCCTTATGTGATTCCGATGAATTTTAGCCTCGATGGCGACTATATTTACCTTCACTCCGGCCAATTTGGCCGTAAGTGGCAAATTATGAAAGAAAATCCGAAAGCTTGCATAACTTTTTGTGCTGGCGACGATCTAGCTTATCAGGATGAGGATATTGCCTGTAGTTGGCGTGTGAAATCTAAATCAGTAATTACTGAAGGGTTGATCGAATTCATTGATGATTATGATGAAAAGATTAAAGCTCTTCATGTTTTTATGAAACAATACAGCAACAGAGAGTTTAGTTTTAGCGAACCTGCTGTTAAAAATGTTGGCATTTATAGAATGAAGATTGATGCAATTGTAGCTAAACACTTTGGCGCAAAAGCAATTACACCTTGGAATAGTTAATAGCATTACTTTGGAAACTCGCAATTTAAAAGTATTGGTTACAGGTGCTACCGGAATGCTGGGTTCTCGGTTAGTGAATGATTTGTTGGTCAAGGGTTTTTCTGTTAGAGCTTTATGTCGCAACAGTAGCCGGATTGAACAGTTCGAAAAGAATGTCAGTTTCTATGCTGATAACGCGTGGTCTTATCTTTCTCAAATTGAGTGGATCGAAGCTGATGTGCTCGATTATCATGCAATTTTGAGTGCGGTTGATGGTGTCGACTATGTTTTTCATTGTGCAGCCATGGTTTCTTTCGATTCGTCGGAGTTTGCATTAATGCAGGATATAAACATTAGTGGCACTGCAAATATTGTTGACGCTTGCTTGGAAAAAGGAGTTAAGAGAATTTTTCATGTTAGTTCAATTGCTGCATTGGGCGCAAGTGAGAACGGTTTTGCTGCAAACGAAGAAACATATTGGATACCAGATAAAAAGCATTCGGGGTACAGTTTCTCAAAGTATTATTCTGAAATGGAAGTTTGGCGAGGAATCAACGAAGGCCTCGAGGGCGTGATTGTTAATCCTTCGGTTATTTTAGGCCCGGGCGAGTGGACAACAGGGAGTCCTTCGTTCTTCGAAAACATATATAAACGTTTAAAATTTTACACTTCTGGAAGTACCGGTTTTGTTGATGTACGCGATGTTTCGGCTGCTTTAATTGCGTTGTCGGTCGACGAAAAGTGGGCTAAACACAAGAATAAACGATTTGTGTTAAATTCAACTAATCTGAACTACAAAGATTTTTTTGCTATGGTTGCCAACTCGGTTGGAAAAGAGCCGCCAAAATATTTTGCACCTAAGTTGTTGTTGGAAATAGGATGGAGAGCTGCTTTGATGCTTAGTAAAATATCGGGCTCGAAGGTTTTGATTTCAAAAGAAACGGTTCGCAATTCTATTCAGAAGAAGTTGTTTGACGGTTCGAAAATTACCAGGGCAATAGGTTTCTCTTACCGCCCAATCGAAACTACTATTTCTGAAATTGGGCAGATGTTTTTGAACGATATTCAAAGGCGATAATTCTTACTTCTTCCAAAAAAGAAAAGTCACCCCTTTCGAGATGACTTTTACTATTTTCGAGTTGAAGTTATTACAATCCAAATTCAGCTTTAACTTTGTCAACATAGTCGAGTTTTTCCCAAGTGAAAAGCTCAACTTCTTTAACGACTGCTGGGAAATAAGGCGAGGTGAAGGTTTTTACAACCTTTTTTGGTTCGCGTCCCATGTGTCCGTATGCTGCTGTTTCTTCGTAAATCGGATTTCTAAGTTTCAGCCTTTCTTCAATTGCTTTTGGACGCATGTCGAATAGTTTTTCAACTTTCTCGGCAATCTCACTATCGCTGATTTTTACATTCGATTTTCCATAAGTATTGATGAAAATGTTCATTGGTTTAGCAACGCCAATGGCATAAGCAACCTGAACAAGAATTTCGTCGGCAACACCCGCTGCAACAAGGTTTTTAGCAATGTGACGCGAAGCATACGCTGCCGAACGGTCAACTTTCGATGGGTCTTTGCCCGAGAATGCTCCACCACCATGGGCGCCTTTGCCACCATAAGTGTCGACAATAATTTTACGGCCTGTTAAACCAGTGTCTCCATGAGGTCCGCCAATTACGAACTTTCCTGTTGGATTTACGTGGTAGATAATTTTGTCGTTGAAAAGAGCTTTAACGCGTTCTGGCAGAGTTTCCAACACTCTTGGAACAAGAATGTTGATAACATCTTCTTTGATTTTTGCCAACATTACTTCGTCAGCTTTTAACTGCGCTTCAACCGAAGAGTCAGAAGGTTTTGCAAAATCGTCGTGCTGAGTTGAAACCACAATGGTGTCAATTCGTTTAGGTTCACCATTTTCATCGTACTCGATAGTAACCTGCGATTTAGCATCTGGGCGGAGGTAGGTCATTACTTTACCTTCGCGACGAATTACTGCAAGTTCAAGCAATAATTTGTGCGATAGTTCAAGAGATAATGGCATGTAGTTGTCGGTTTCTTTTGATGCATAACCGAACATCATTCCCTGGTCTCCTGCGCCTTGATTCATTGGGTCTTCGCGAACAACACCGCGGTTAATGTCTGGGCTTTGTTCGTGAATAGCTGAAAATACACCACACGAATCGCCGTCGAAACGGTATTCTGCTTTGGTGTATCCAATGCGGTTAATTACTTCGCGTGCAACTTCTTGCACATCAATGTAAGTCTCTGTTTTGATTTCACCGGCAAGGACAACTTGCCCTGTTGTAACTAAGGTTTCGCATGCCACTTTCGAATTTGGGTCGAAAGCAAGGATTTTGTCCAGAATAGCATCTGAAATCTGATCGGCAACTTTGTCTGGATGTCCTTCCGAAACCGATTCTGAAGTAAATAAGTAACTCATAATACAATTTTTTATGACCGAAGTCAATTGTTAATTAGTATAACTATGAGTGGTAGATGTGAAAAAGATGTGCAATCGTGGTAAGCTACGAATGCTTTAGCATTTTTTTCTGTGGTCGCAATCATTCACAAATCTATCCACATTTAATGTGTGCAAATATAGAAAACAAAAATCCAATATCCAATATTAGATTTTAAATTAAGATTAAAATATCCGCTATTTAATCATTTTCAATATTGATATTGATTGATGATCCGCAACTGTTTTTTGATGATTTACTGAACTTTGCGAGTTCGGTAACATCTTTAATTGTAATGTCGCCATAAAACGAGAATATAATGCTGCTTGATTTATCGAGGATTACAACATGAAATTCGTCCATTTTTTGTTTGTTGCCGCGGCCTATCATTTTCACTTTCTCGGCTTCAATTTTGATATTGCCATCTTTTGAATTAAACTCGTTTGGGTCGACAAAGAAGTATTCATTGCTTTCGAGTCCTTTTAAAATTCGGTCATAGGCATTGGCCGATGATAATGAGCCTTTGTTTTCATCGTAAGCCATGAACCGAACTTTCTCCATTTTATAGATCACTTCTTTCGATTTTTCGTCCATGAATACCTCAAATGGTTTTACTGCCGATTTCGAGAAGCTCATTGTTGTGACACCTTCTTTTCCTGAAAAAAGATCGTATATTTTATCTGACTTACTTTCGGCTAAACCAAGCAAAGAGCTGAGCATGGTGGCCAGAAATATTCCAATTTGCAGAATTAATTTCATATCAGTATCGATTATTGTTTTCCTATTTGTATTTGATTACTGGAGTTGATTACAGTTTATTTCAAAAAAGTTAAACCTTCAGGTTTCATAACCCAGTAGTGGTTAACCATATCGCCAATCCACATGTCGGAGGTGTTGTTAATGCTGTGAATTATTGGAAGGAGGCTTTCGTCAAGGAAAATTACTTTTTCATCAGGAATTTCTAATGAGATATTACATTTCTGTTTGCGCCATTTGCCGTTTTCCTCTATGGTGAAATAAGGATCAAGAATTAGTTTTGAGCCTTCTAGTTTGTAGTTGAGGTCGATCTTCTCTGCATTTTTTAAAGCTGTTTTCATGTTGTTTCCTTTCGAACTTTTTCTAATGTTGAGTTCGCAAGCGCTATTGCCGCTTTTTTCAACCGAAAAATCGGGGCTTGCAACAAGAATATCTTTTCCATTAATTTCCATCACTTTAATATTGTTGATCTCAAATTTTGAATCACTATACTTTTGAGAAGCTTCTTCATTGAGGCTTATAAACAGCGTGTCTGTTTGAATGGATAAAATATTATTGTCGTTGGCCGAAGCTTCTGTTTTGAAACCATCAACGGCTCCAACAATTGTAGAAATTGCTATAATGATTCCTAAAATCCATATTCCTAGTGCCGATAGAATTATCGACCGGTTGTTTGATACGTAGTTAAACAACATTTTTGTTCCGGCATAAAGAATAAGGAGTATTGGCATTCCAGCAATAATCAGTGCCGAAATCATTAATGTTGAAACGAATTCGCCAGAGAAGATGTGGTCGAGCATCAAATTATTATTGACTTCAGGGAAGAATCCGGGAAGGAACCCCATCACTTTTGAAGAAGCAAAAATCCCCACAATCAATCCAAAAAGAGACAGAAACCCGAATACAATAAAAAGTGCCCCAAAAACTTTCTCCACAACACTACCAGAATTATTGCCTGAGGTGTTTTTAACCTGATTAGGTTCTCGGTATAAATTGTTGCTTTGATTTTCGGAGGTGTTAATGTTGTCTTTAACTGCTTTTCCTATGTTTTCCGCATTAACTGGTTCGCCTTTCATTTCAAGTCGTTGAGATGTTGTTCGTGCCCTTGGGACTGCTATCCACAGAATTAAGTATGCCGGTAAAGCTACGCCCGAAGTGAAAATGAAGAGTATAACAAAGATTACTCTCATCATTACTTTGTCGGTGTTGAAATAGTGGGCAAGACCGCTACAAACACCACCAAATACACTTGCGTCAGCATCGCGGTAAAGTCGTCTGTTCTTCTTTGAATACAAGTTTTGATGTGTAGATTGCATGCTATTCTCGGGTTGTTTTTGATAACTTTCACCTTGAAAATTTTCAGGTAAGCCCATTGTATTTATTATTTCATCAATAATTATTCCGGTTACCACATTTTGTTCCGAATTAATTTTACCCTTGATAAGTTCAGCAATTCTTGATTCAATATTTTCAATAATCCGAGTACCTCCCTCTTGATTGTTGAAAAGCGAATTAATTTTTTCGAGATAATTTTTCAGTTTTTCGTATGCTTCATCTTCAATATGAAAAACGAAACCACTAATGTTTATTGTGATCGTACGGTTCATCTTTGATTATTATTGTGGTGATTTTAGGTATTTTAGATCGAAGGCTATAGTCTCCAAATGTTGTTGTCTGTCATCCATGATTCAAGAGTGAGCCTGTCTGCACTATCTTCATTTTCTGTTTGTTTGTTAATTTTAAAGAAGCTGTCGCTATGCATCCAATCTTCAATTGTTAAATCGGCTTCAGGAGTTTCAGGTAAATTGAAAAGAAATTCAGATTTGTTCCATAAGTCTTCATTTACCATCCAATTTTCAATTTGCAAGTCGCTTTCAAATTCGAGTTGTTCTATTTTAGGTGAAGCTAATGAATTTTCATTGGGACGTAAAACCTCTTTCGCATTTACCTTTCCACTAAAGGTAATCAACATTGAGATAATAATAGCTGAAATAAATAGTTGTGTTTTCATGATGAATTCTTAAATGTTTGTGTTTAATAATGAAGCAAATTTAGGAACACGAATAGTGCTTGGCAATGCCGAGATGTATGTTTAGCGTCAAAATATCGGTTAATGGCGAATTTGTAAAGGTGAACTGTTGTTAAAAGCCTCGTATGTCTGAACTTGTTTACAGTCAATAATATTAACCTCAGTTTAATTTTGTTTTCAATTTAGAAATATAGTCGAACTCAGTTTCTTAGAGTATTTGTTTCGAATTCTTGAATTGCTCGATTCGTAGCGCATATTTCTTTAATTATGGGTAAGAAAGGATTGTTTTTGCAAAAGTTAAATTGCCTTTATTTTTTTGGCATAAAGAATTGATTACGGCAATTTTTTTGTTTGAAATAAAAACGCTAACTGATGCTTAACTGTTTTAGTGATATTGTTTGATAATCAATATGATTTTCGTATTAAACTTTTTGTGCAACAAAAAATGCATTCATTTTATTCAATTAAATGTGCTAAAGAGTTGTAAAAAAATGTGTATTTAGATTGGCAGTTGAAATTTTTAATGTAATTTCGGAGTGAATTAAACTAATGATTGGTTTTATCCGATCTTAACGGAGTATTATGCAAGATTCGAATGATTTATTGATATTTGTTGTCGAGGATAATAGGGTTTACAATAAACTCATTTCTAGCTACTTGAAAACGAATAAGTTTGAGAATGTTATGTCTTTTTATTCCGGTGAAGATACAATAAACAATCTCTACCGAAATCCTGATATTATTATTCAGGACTTTTTACTTGATGGGATGAATGGGATAGAGGTTCTAAAGAAAGCAAAAGAACAAAATCCGAATATTGAGTTTATATTTTTGTCGGGGCAAGATAATATTGATGTAGCCATAAATACCATGAAGTATGGTGCTTACGATTATATTGTGAAAGATCAGATGGCTCTGAAAAAAATGGTCAATAAGATCAATAAGATTCAGTCTGTTAATAAGTTGGTTAAGTCGAACAAAAGATATCGTTCGGGTGTAGTAATATTTTTTATTGCAATAGTTGTTATCATTCTGCTAGTATTGGCCTTCACATTTTTATTGCCAGCAAATTCCTAAAAGCTTTTAAACACCACCTAATTTTTTTGTTGAGTGTGTATTCTGATATCTGATGTCAGAATTTAGTTAATTGTTCGATGAAGTGTTCGTAGAATATCTCTTCGTCGATAATATTTGCATAGTGAATTGGCTTCCCCTTTGAAGTTTTAAAAATATTACCGACCGAAGTTCCCCTTATTTCAATATCAATTGAAGTGTTTGCAAGGTTTCCAATTTTGGGAAATCCAAGAAACATTGTAGGTAGAACATCCCACATGTAGTTTCTAGTGTGTTCGTTGACGGTGAGTTCAAACATCTGGAGCGCCAGTCTCGATAATGTTTTCTTAGAATTTTTTTTGAGGTGGTACATCAAATAATTGTCGACAGGAACATGATAGCAAACGTCGAGAGGGAAAAAGATGATTTTTACCCCAGTTGCAACAAGTTTTTTTGCCGAATTAGGATCCCAAAAGATATTCCACTCAGCACTTCCGTCGTGATCGGGCGAAATTACATTTCCATCGGTTAGAAAAGCCCCTGCCATCCAATATACTTTCTCAATTTTTTCTAATACTTCAGGGTATTTTTCAATAGTATTGTTGAGGTTTGTTGCAGGTCCGGTTAATATTACAATTGTTTTTTCTTCTTCATTTAAGATTTTTTTTGCTGTAAAATCGGCTGCTTCATCATTTGTTAATAGAGAATAATTTGGTTGGGTGTTTTCAAGAATGTCAATTTTATTTATTTTGGAACTTTGTTCCCTCCATTTTGTAGGAAAATGATTAACCGCTGTTGCATTGCTTAATGCAACCTCAATATTTTTCAGGGAGAACAGTTCAAGAATTCTCAATGTAGTTTCTACAGCACTTTTGCCATAGCAATTTGCTTCTGTAATCGAAATTCCAGTTAACCTGAATTTGTCTAGGGTCAAGAGTGTAATTAGAGATACGAAATCATCGATAGATCCGTCTTGATCAAAGAAAACAGGCTTTTGCTTTGTGTTAGGTTGAACGGCTTGCATTAAGCATTGTTTTAGTTGATTACAAAAATAGTAATATTTCTATAAGTTGTCCTCTTTGTCAAATTCTTCTACTGTAGCTTCTGGTTTACTTGTAATTAATTGATTAGTTTGTGTTTGATTTGTTGGTAATAAAAAAGAGAGGCTTTCCGAAGAAAACCTCTCTTTTTTATTGTGAGAGTTATTGTTATTTAACATTCCCGGTTTTGATAAGCCATTCAGCAATTTGAACAGCATTTAACGCTGCTCCTTTTTTGATTTGATCGCCAACACACCAGAAAGTTAAACCTTTCTTTGTTGTAACATCTTGGCGAATACGGCCTACATACACATCGTCTTTACCAGAGATAAAAAGTGGCATTGGATATTGTTTTTCAGAAGGATTATCTAAAACAGTTAGCCCTTCGAATTCGTTCATGGCTTTTTTAACTTCATCCAAATTGATTTCGCCTTCGGTTTCAACCCAAATAGCTTCAGAATGTGCACGTGCAACTGGAATACGGATACAAGTTGCTGAGACTTCAGCATCGGTATGCATAATTTTTTTGGTTTCCCAGTTCATCTTCATCTCTTCTTTGGTGTAATCGTTTTCCAGGAATACATCAATCTGAGGAATTACATTCATTGCTAATTGATAAGGGAACTTTTTAGGTGTAACCTTTTCTCCATTCGCAACTTGTTTAATTTGCTCTTCGAGTTCGGTAATTCCCTGAGCGCCAGCACCACTTGCTGCCTGATATGTTGCAACGTGTACTCTGGTAATTTTCGATAAATCGTTAATTGGTTTCAAAGCAACAACCATCTGAATTGTTGAGCAGTTTGGATTTGCAATGATATTGCGAGGACGCACTAATGCATCTTCTGGGTTTACTTCAGGAACAACCAATGGCACGTCGTCGTCGTAACGGAATGCACTTGAGTTGTCGATCATGATGGCGCCGTGTTTGGTGATTGTTGATGCAAAATCTTTAGAAACACTAGCTCCTGCTGATGTTAAGGCAATATCGATGTCTTTAAAATCATCACCATGTTTAAGCTCCTTGACTACAAGTTTTTTACCCTTGAATGTATACTCTTTACCGGCACTACGCTCCGACCCGAATAACACTAATTCATCGAGCGGGAAATTCCGCTCTTCAAGCACTTGCAGGAACTCTTGCCCTACAGCGCCGCTAGCACCAACTACAGCGACTCTCATAATTTTTTCCTTTTTTTGTTAATTAATAATATTAAAATTGTTTATTTTAGCGTATTAAGCTCGACAAAAATAGATATTGCAATATAAAAACAATCAAAATGCGCCAAATAATTCTTCTCTCCTCGGTTTTTTTCACTTTCATTTTATCTAAACCTCTTTGTGCCCAAGTTTTGTGGCAGGAAAATTTTTCTGTTGCAGATAAAGGTTATTGGGTTGATGATGCAGCTGTTTTGCAGTCCGATTTGTCGGGTCTATTGTGGTCTTTGGATATCGTGAATTGTAATTTTGTTGCTTTAAACGACTATGCGAAAACGGTAGCAACTTCGGGCGGTCGCTTTGAAGTGCTTGACTCTGATGGAGAAGTGTTTTTATACTCACCGGTAATTGATATTTCGAAAGCAGATGCAGTTAATGTATCTTTCTCAGCAGGAGAAACGGGAAGTAGTGTTGCTGTTGATAAAAAATATGTGAAGGCTTTTGTAATTGTTGATGGAAAGCCAGAAGTGCCACTTACTCCCGATTCTGGATTAAATGGCAATTGGGGCGATTCTCAGATTTCTCAAAATGGCATTACCGGTAGCTCTTTGCAATTGTTGATAAAGATGAATTCATCGTATTCAAGCGACAAAGTTTATATCGATAATATTTTGGTTGAAGGTGTTGATTCTTCAAAATTTCGACCTCAGCAAATAAGCATAGTAAGTGTGCCTTCTGTCGTTTTTATAAATGAAACATTTCAGCTACAGGCTAAATGCCTTGATGGTTTTGGTGAAGTTGTAATTGATTCGATGTTGCGGTTGGAATTGGTTGGTAGTGGATTGCAACAGCTAAATCAATCATGGGAAAATGGAGTTTATTCTTGGAATGTTGTGTGTGTTGCAGATGGTCCTCTTATATTTAATATTAAAGATTCTTTGGAATCGTTAAGTCCTGCCGTTTGTTCTTTGAACGCCTATAACAGATTGGATGTATTGGCTATGGAAGATTATGAGGATTACACCTCTGGGGCTTCTTTGTCTGAACATTGGAAAACTTCGACCGAAGTGCCAATAAGTGGTTCAATATCAGTTAAGCATGTTCAACAGCAAGAGTCGGGATTCAGTGTTCTTGATATTGAGGAATTCGATATGATGAATATGAGCGAGGCTGAGTTTATGTTTTCGTTTAAAATAAAGAATGGAGAATGGGATCCGTCATCGTCAAATACTTTCTATCTGTTTCTTGGTGAAGTAAATGATAGTTTGGAGCGCAATGGATATGCAGTTGGTGTAAACGCGAGCGGAAGTAGCGACCTTGTTTCTCTCTGGAGGGTTACGAACGGTTCTGTTGATCAAATTATTACCGAAACTTCTTTTGATTGGAGTGAAAATACATCAGCAATAATTACTGTTTCTCGATCTTCTGTTGGAGATTGGACTTTAAGTGTTGCCGATTTGCAATCAGGCATTAGTGCATTTTCTGTTGGGAATGATGTTGCGTATGAAAACCTAACCACGGTCGATTTGAATTTTAAATATTCACAAACCCGATCGGGTCAACTTTGGTTCGACGATTTGTTAATTATAAGAAAAAATACTCCGCCGATAATTGAAACGGTTAAGGTTCTTGCTGATGGACGCTTGCTTGTTGCATTTAACGAAGCGATTGATACCGCTGGCATTTCTGCTGCAAACTTTAAAGTTGAGGCATTGTCGGGCGTGGATTTTAACGTCGATAACATCGAATTTCAGAATAAGTACGAAGTAATTGTTGATGCAGGGAAGATTTCAGAACCTCAATTGACTATCTCGGTCTCAAATGTTGCTGATCTTGAAGGTGAACGGAATATCATTTCGAGTAAAAGCTTTAATTATCAGCTTCCTATTGAAAAATATGATGTTGTTTTTACTGAGATTATGGCAGACCCTTCACCGGTTGTTGAATTGCCCGAAACTGAATTCCTCGAAATATATAACCGAACCAGTAAGTATATTGAGTTGCAAGGCTGGAAACTTGTGGCCAAAACTTCGGAATTCGTGTTGGATGAGTATTTGATTTCGCCGAACGAAAGCCTCATCCTTTGTGATGCCGTTGATTCTGCAGCTTTTTCTGAATATGGGAAAGTCCTTGCAGTTAAGTCGTTTCCTTCGTTACTGAATAGTGGCAGCTATTTGGGGTTAATCTCTTCTGAAAATATCTTGGTTGATGAATTGGCCTATTCTGATGATTGGTATGCTAATTCTGAAAAGGATGACGGTGGCTGGAGCTTGGAGAAAATTGATCCCGATAGAAATTGCGGAGATCAATTCAATTGGAAGGCTTCTGTTGATTCGAAAGGTGGAACTCCGGGACAAAAAAATTCTATTGATTCAACCAATCTTGATATTGATACGCCTGAACTGCTATCGGTAAAAATCATTGCAACAAACGGGGTTGAACTTCTTTTCGACGAAGCTATCGATTCTTTGTATTTTATTGAAAATTCGACAATTGTAGCGAATGGCTTAACTGTCGATTCTGTTGTTTTTCTTCAATCTGGTTCGAAAGTTGATGTTTATTTCAGCGAAGGGATTGAAACCAATGTGCAATATCAACTTAAAATAGATAAACTTTCTGACGAGTGCGGTAATGTTGGAGTGGATTATCACGGCGATTTTTCTCGCTTTACGCTTGGGAAAGAAGATATTCTGATCAATGAAGTATTGTTCAATCCATTTACAGGCAGTGCCGATTTTGTTGAGTTGTATAACAACACCAATGTCACAATTGATTTATTAGGATTAAAACTTGGTACACGGAACGATTCGTTAGGATTGCGATCGGTTTGCGAAATTTCTTCAAAAAATCTTCCTTTTCCGCCAAAGTCCATTCTTGCATTCACTGTAAATGTCGATGGTGTTTTGTCATTCTACACTGTTCCTGATCCCGATAACATTGTACAAATGGAAAAGTTTCCTCCGCTGAATAACGACAAAGGGCGTGTTGTTCTTCTTGACGACTCACTTACGGTTATCGACGAATTCTCTTATAATGAAGAGATGCACAGTTCTTGGCTTGCCGATGTTGAAGGTGTTTCGCTGGAGCGGCTTTCTGTCGATGGCGAAACTAACAATCCCGACAACTGGCATTCGGCTTCGTCGCTAGTTGGGTATGCCACACCTGGATACGAGAACTCTCAGAAGGAAGAACCGAAAGATGGAGAAGAAAAACCTCTTTCAGTAGAATTATTAAGCGAAGTTGTTTCTCCCAACGGCGATGGCTATAACGACGAGTTGATTATCTCTTTCAATATTGATAAAGCCGGTTATTTGGCCAATGTATTCGTGTTTGATGCCCTCGGAAGAGAAGTATGTCGATTGATTAATAACGATTTATTCGGAGCCTCCGATAAAATTGTTTTCGACATGAGGAAACAAAAAGGAGAAGTGTTGCCAATGGGGATTTATGTTCTTTATTGCGAACTCGTTCATAATAAAGGTGTAACGCAAGTTCTGAAAAAAGCTTTTTTGGTTACCGACAAGCAGTAAGTGTTTTTCAAACTTAAGAAATTGTTAACCCGCAATTGTTTTCATTAACTCTATTTTATCTTTGGAAGAAAGTATTTATGTTTGTCCTATCTTTTTAGTAGGATAAAAACAAGACAATGAAAATTCGCATCGAAAATATTACTTCAATAATGATCATTTCTATG
>JACCEE012104458.1_pt1 | contig 16714 bp, 18 predicted proteins | sample 7449931 | NCBI WGS metagenome assembly JACCEE01 (sample SAMN15323457, study PRJNA562643) | freshwater metagenome | isolation source: river surface water | place: USA:Blue River Watershed | collected 2017-08-19 | reverse complement strand
GTTTCCAATTGTCAATGGCTTGCTGGGTAATGTGTTTTTGCCCTAATTGCATACGTGCCATATCGTCTGGACTATTGACGACAAAAAATAAAACGAAGGTTAATATATTAACGCCCATTAATAAGGGAAAGGCGTATAAAAAACGGCGAATAATATAATGAATCATAGCGATATTTCCTTATCTAGCGAAACAACGGTCGATCAGCCTTCTTTTCCATCAATGCGCGCGCTGGCTAAAATTGGCATATAAATGAATATGAATAATGAAAAGGCGGCTAACCAGCAAAAGGTTGAAATATAAATAAACGTGTTGTACCAAGTTGGCAGCGGTAGCGGTAGGATGACGCGAAAAATAACTGCAATATTGAGTAATGCAAATGCTAATGCAATGACATTGGAAACACGCAATGCGCGTCCGGTGTGTCCTAATGCAACCCGTGCCATCATGCCTAAAGTTAAAATGCCAATGCCACCGAGGGTAAAGGCGTGTAGGCTGAGGTTGGTGGAAAACCAGGGGTACGCATTGAGTGCGGTGAGCATAAATCCTACAATAATCCATAAGTAGCCAGTGTATAAAACCCATAGCAACGGAACATAGACTATTCTACGGTCGAACCAATTGCTGATTCGTAATAAATTGGTAAAAACCGCGATGAAAGCCACAATTAATAATGCTGTGCCGCTAATGCTGAACAATTGCAACATAAATACGCCGGCTGCTGATGCCACCGCTACGCTATCGACTAGAGGGTTGGGTATAATTAATACATTGGGTAAACCGCGTTCGGTGAAAAACGGAAACACTCGACCGGCAATAATTAAAATCATCATTACAATCATAGCCGTAATTAAGGTTAAACCAAGGGAAAGACTATCTGGGGTAATTTTTAATAATTGTAGGTGAATTAATATGTTACCGATTGCCATGAGCAGTAATAAGGCGGGGAAAATTAAGTTTTTAAATTGTGCGGCGTTTAAAATCGGTTTGACAAGACAATAAGCCAAAACCGGTAAAAAACTTATATCAACGAAAGCAATGATGGGGTGAGGAATGCTGTCAGCATAAAATGGTAATAGCCGTCCGTAAAGCCATAATAAGCATAAGCCAGCTAATTTATCGCCGTGTAACGTCGCTTTACCTGTCCAGTTTTTCACTGCCGTTAATAAAAATCCAGCGATGACTGCACTGGTATAGCCGAGTAGCATTTCATGTGCGTGCCAATAACTGGCAGGAAAATAACCGTTTACATGAAGCTCGCCATCCAACATTGCTTGCCAGAGTGCGATTAATGCTAAAGCCGATAAGCCGGCGAGAGTAAAAAAAGGTCTAAATCCTAAAGCAAAAATGGGGTAATCAAAAATTTGCGGTTTGTTCATGATGTTTCCAGCCAATTAAGTTCAGCGATTGAAAAACCTGCAATTATACGCATTTCTTTATTAAACGGGCCTTTTGGCTTGCCTGGATAAAATTGTAGTAATAAATGTTGATAATGTTGTTCTGCTTCAATGTGTTGTTGTTTACACAAGGTTTTAAACCAATAGGAACCTATGGCAACGTGACCGACTTCATCTTGTAAAATGCGGTTTAAAATACAGACGCTTTTTTCATCGTTTCGGGCGGTAAATTTTTCAATCATCACCGGTGTGATGTCTAATCCTCGTGCTTCCATACAGCGCGGTACAATGGCCAAACGAGCTAATACGTCATGCGCGGTGTCTTGTGCATGTTCCCATAATCCTTGATGGGCGGGTAAATCACCGTATTCCATGCCTAAGTTGCGTAGATGGTCACGGATTAAGGCGAAATGTTGGGCTTCTTCATCTGCGACTTTTAGCCAATCATAATAAAACTGCTGTGGCAATCCGCGAAAGCGATACAACATATCCCATGCTAAATAAATCGCAATGAATTCGATATGCGCAAGAGCATGAAACAGAGTCGCTACGCCGTGTGGTGCATTTAATCTGCGTTTGGGCATTTTTTTGGGCGGTAATAGAAGCGGCCGTGGTGGAAATTGTGTGAATTCCATTGGCGCAACAGGTTCAAGCGTTTGCCATGATAAATCGCCTTGTTGGAATTGTTGCCACGCGGCGTGTGTTAACGTTAATTTTTCTTCAATATCTGTGTGTTGTAAACAAGTTTCGGCGTAGTCAAATAAGCTGTTCAAGAGACACCTTTCATAATGGTTGGGCAAAATAAGACAGTAAAAAATCAATAAAGGTGGTTAATTTGGCTGGATAAAAACGCCGTTGCAGATAAGTGGCGTAAATCGGTAATGCCGCGATTTGATAAGCGGGTAAAATTTCGACTAATTCGCCGCGTTCTAAATAACCTTGTACGGATAATTTAGGCACTTGAATAATCCCCATTCCTAACGCCGCCGCTTGACAAAGAGCGCGCCCGTTATTTGAAGCAAACACCCAATTGACTTTCATTTTTTTCAGTTTGTTATTGACGTTAAAAGTCCAATATTCACCATGCGGGGTATCGACATAATGCAGACAACGGTGTTGGCTTAATTGTTCAATTTCGCTGACAGCACCGTATTGCGCAAGGTATTGGGGGGAGGCGTAAGTACATAGACGGGTGGTGGCGATTTTGCGTGCTACGATGCCTTGATCTAAGCAATCAGTGACTAAAATAGAAATATCAAAGCGTCCTTCGCGCAAATTGACATATTTATTATTTAAGCGCATAGAAATTTGTACTTGCGGGTATTGTTGCCGATACTTTTCAATTGCCGGAACCATATAAATGCCGCCAAAATCTATCGGTGAGCTGATATTGATGACACCTTTGACGTCCGAACCTAATTGCACGATTGACTCATCCAACGCAGCTAAATCGTCCAGTAGTTGTTTGCTGCGATGATAATAACTTTCTCCCGCTTCGGTTAAGTGTAAGCTGCGCGTGGTTCGATTAAGTAGACTCACGCCGAGGGATTTTTCTAGTTGTGATATATATTTGCTAATCATCATGGCAGATAGTCCGCGTTCACGCGCCACTTTGGCAAATGTACCTAATTCGACAATTCGGCAAAACACTTGCATATTATTAAACTTATCCAAATTGATTCTCCTGCATAAACCTATGTTTTAGATTTTATAAACTAAAGGCAGTCTTTAAACTGAGCGTATAGTAATATACACTTCTTAACCGAGGATAGTAGCAACTTTACCGCTTAATTATTGGCTGTGTTATTCTTAAAAATCTGCTGAAGGTGTTGAGGCAGAGTAGTTGAAGGTCTACGTTTTAATGAGTAACTTATCTTATCAATTAAGCGGTTTTTTTATTGATGTTGGGAGATAAACAATGAGTTCAGTTCACAATGAAGTTTTACGCGCCAATCGTGATTATGCGGCAAACTTTGAAGATAAGGGCGATTTGCCTTTACCGCCTGCACGTCGGTTTGCCATTCTTACTTGTATGGACGCGCGTTTAGACCCTGCAAAATACGCAGGGTTGTCAGAAGGCGATGCGCATGTGATTCGTAATGCCGGCGGTAGGGCAAGTGATGACGCGATCCGTTCGTTGGTGATTTCTTATAAATTATTAGGCACCCGCGAGTGGTTTGTTATTCATCATACGGATTGTGGTATGTTATTGTTTACTAATGAAATTATGGCGGATTTATTGAGCAAAAGCTTAAAAACCGCAACCGTTGATGAATCCGGTTGGCATGATTGTTGTGAAGGAGGTGGCTCAACGGAAGGTAAATTTATTAATTGGTTAACCATTAAAGACCAAGCCGAAAGTGTTTTAGAAGATGTGATTAGAATTAAAGCACATCCATTAGTACCGAATGATATTCCAGTTTATGGCTATATTTATGATGTAAAAACCGGGCGTTTAATTGAGGTTCCAGAAGCAACAAAAGCCGGTGCGGTGCTATAAAGTAGTTTAAGTTATAAGGAGTTCAGCGATTTGAACTCCCTATCATTTAAGTTTGTAAACAGTTACTTACAATTTAACTAAAATTTCACCGCGCCCTAATTCTGCCATATCGCCGCCATAACGTTGTACACGATTAAATGCAACATCACGGTCGGCAAATTTAGAATCCAACTGTTTAAACGAAGCAAACAGCAACGGCAAAAATGCCAAGGTATGCGAGCCGCAATCATTAAACATCGGCGGAATGTTTGCCGCTTGCCACAACAATAACGTGCCGCGCCGCATCGCATAGCCCAAATGATTGCCGACTTTTCCCATCACAGCAATCGTGCCAGCGGTCATGCGCGAGCCGCAATAATCCCCGGCATCACCTTCAATTAAAATTACCCCGCGCCGCAAATGGTCGCCTGCGCGTTCCCCGACATTGCCTTTCACCAACACCGTGCCGCCTTTCATGCCCATTTTATTACCGGGTAATGCGCCGCCTAAAAAATCGCCCGCATTGCCATGCACGGTTAAAAAACCTTTTTTCATTTCACAGGCCGCAAACATTCCCACATTGCCGCGCACACAGATGGAACCGGCTTTCATCCCCATGCCGCAATACGCACCGGCCTCGCCTTCAACCGTGATTGTGCCACCGTTTAGATTTTTACCGATAAAATCCAATTTACCAGAGCTTTGTTTTATAACAATATTTTGTGTATCCGCGCCGCTTATTGCAAACAAGCTATCCACCCGCACTTGCGCCTTTCCGTATTGCAAGGTTAAAGCAGCAATAGCATCGACAGTTAAGTTTTCCAATGCTCCGCACACCAAGGGCGACATATCAACCCGTTGTTTTAATTCGCTTTTCAGCACAAAAGTTAATGCACTCATGCCAAAATCTCCTGTAAATGAAAGTGGAAAGGGCCTAATTTTCCGCCATAATTACCCGCGCTAATCCGTTTAATTCCTGCGTTCGCCCCCAACGCGCATACCGCCTGCATACCCACACGCATCGCGTTATCAATGTCCTGTTTACTTAAACCATCAATTACAATTTCCATCACTGATTCAATATCAGGCGACAAATCCGTACGGGTGATGCCTTTTAAAGTTGGGCAGAACGCATCATTAGTCGAAGCACCCAGCGATTTGTATTTTGAACCCACTTTTGAACCCGAACGCACCACGCCCCCCGGAAATGGCATAATCACATTCGGGATTTTGCGCATCGCTTCAATCGCCACTTCACACGCCGCCAACGCTTGGGGTTGCGATTGAGCCAACACCAAAAAATTGCCGCCGCCAACCGCATCCACCTGTCCTGTTGTTGCTTCGGTTAAAAATTCACCGTCCATCACCGGAATTCGCCAATAGCGTTTGCCATGGATTAATTTAGAAATTTGAAACCCGTCGCCAAAATAACGCAGGTTTTTCCCCAACGGAATCGGTTTATCGCTGTCAATTCCGGCAAACAAAGCGGACGTGGGCGAGGTTAAAACGCATTGTCCAGCGCGGGTTTCCAGTTGTTTCGCCAGCCCTTTGCCGCCCATGGCAAAAATCAAAATACTCACGCCCGGTCTGCCATCCGGCGTTTCCTGTGGGCTTAACACGCGCTCAATTCCCGCCTCGCAGCCACACGCAATCACCGAAGTAGCAAAGCCGGTCATCGCCTGTGCTGAAATCATCGCCCATTTTTCATTTTGGGCGGTGATAATTGCTCGCGTGGCTTTCATAGGAAACGCCTCCGCGAAAGTTGCATCTATCGTGACACCATTAATAATCATCTTGTTACACTCAGGTTATAAAAATAGTTGTTGTCGTTTTGGGTTATTATTGTACAACGTATTGTTGCTAATCGGCGTGGGTTGCGATAACAAAATTGCCAAGCAAGGTAAGTATGAATTAAGTTAGAATTTAGTTGTTGCGGTTATTTTTTTCAGGAGCATGAACATGAATGACGAAGAACAAGACGGTTGGCAAGCCCCGCTTAAAATAGAAAAAAACTTATCACGTTTTAAAGACAGTGTGTTAGTTAAAATTGGCTCGATTGCGGTTTTAATGATTCTGTTATTAATTCCATTAGGCATGATTGATTCGCTTTTAGATGAACGCTTGGCGCGACGTGACAATACTATTAATGAAATCACCTCCACTTGGGGGAAGGCGCAGACGGTTGTTGGACCTTTGTTGATTATTCCCTATCGCTATATATATACAGGTTGGGTAGAGGATGTTATTAAAAAAGGTGATCAAGAAATCAGGCGACAAAAACAAGTCAGTGAAATGCGTATTGCTAATGCATATTTTCTACCTAATCATTTAAATATAAGCGGTGATTTAAAACCGAATACATTACATCGCGGTATTTACGATGCGATTGTGTATACCGGTAATTTAAAAATGACCGGACAATTTGCACAATTTGATTTTCCCAGCAAAGATATTTTATGGGATCAAGCAACGATTAGTTTTGCTTTATCAGATTTGCGCGGTACACATAGTACGTTGATGTTAGAAGCCAATCAACAAAAATGGCCGTTAATTCCGGGTAGTCTTGTACCCGGATTTGGTTCAGGTGTGCAAACTAATATTAAAGGTTTGTTAAGTAATGAAAAAAAAGAATTAGTGGTTAGTTTAAATTTAGTGTTAAACGGTAGTAGCGGTTTGCAAATCGCCCCGTTAGGGATTCAAAATGATGTAAACTTACAATCCAGTTGGCAAGACCCCAGTTTTAACGGTGCGTTTTTGCCCACACAGCGTAGTTTGTCTGCACAAGGGTTTAATGCACAATGGCAAATTTCTTATTATGGACGCGATTATCCACAACATTGGAATAGCACCGATGCAGAGGTTTTTACTAATACAGCCGTTAGCAATTCCCTATTTGGAGTCACTTTAGTGTCGCCAATTGATTCTTATCGTAATGTAGAACGCTCGATTAAATACGGTATTTTATTTATCACATTAATTTTTACTGCTTTCTTTTTATTTGAAGTATCTGGAAAAATTAAAATTCATCCTTTTCAATATTTATTAGTCGGTGCCGCGTTGTGTCTATTTTATTTGGCATTATTGTCGTTATCTGAATTTGTTCCTTTCGTAGGCGCATATATTATAGCTGCATTAACATCCATGATTTTAATTACGCTATACAGTATGGCTGTATTAAAAAATGGCAAACGTAGTTTATTAATTGCCGGTGGCTTAATAACGACTTACAGCTTTTTATATATTACTTTACAGGCTGTTGATTACGCGCTTTTAACGGGAACAATTGGCTTATTTATGGCATTGTCATTAGTTATGTATATTACTCGCAATATTGATTGGTATGCGCCACGGGATGAGTCGTAATGATTAAAAATATTTTATTAATTTTTTTAATTTGTAGTGCAATTGTTTCAGCGCAGCCACGATTAAGACCAATAACGTGGGCGCAACCGATATTGGAAACGGGGTTAAATAATGTTTATCAAGTAGATAAAGATATTTACCGCTCGGAACAACCCGATCATGATAATGTGCTGCAATTAATCCGATTGGGAGTTAATGAAGTTTTAAATTTGCGCGAGTATCACAGTGATCAAGCTGCAGTTGCTAATACGTCTGTCGTTTCATACACCGTGGAAATGGATGCGGCAACGGTGAGCGAAGAACAGTTACTGGCAGCGTTGCAGGTGATAAAACATAGGAAATCACCGTTATTGGTACATTGTTGGCACGGTTCAGATAGAACCGGGACTGTGATTGCCGCTTATCGGATGGTATTTCAAAACTGGACAAAACAACAAGCCATAGATGAAATGGTGAATGGTGGTTATGGTTATCATGCCAGTATTTATCCAAATTTAATTACTGTATTAGAAAACTTGGATGTTATAAAAATAAAATCTGCTTTAGGTTTGCAAAAGTGAAGAATAATCCTATAATATATGGTTCTGAGAGTGTTTTGCTCTACTTCTTACTTCACCACCTTTAAGGCAGGGTGGGAAGCTTAACCCGCAAGGAGATATCGTGCGACATTATGAAATTGTCTTTTTAGTACACCCTGATCAAAGTTCACAAGTTGGTGCGATGATTGAACGTTATAAAACCACTATTGAAGGGGCAAATGGTTCAATCCATCGTTTAGAAGACTGGGGACGTAGACATTTAGCGTATCCGATTAATAAAATTCATAAAGCGCATTATGTGCTAATGAATATTGAATGTGATCAAGCAACATTGGATGAGTTAGAAACAGGATTTCGTTTTAATGATGCTATTTTGCGTAGCATGACGTTATTAAGAAAAGCAGCGATTACTACGCCTTCTGCAATTGCTTCGGCAGCCGCAGAAGAAAGTCGTTCCGCAGAAGCAAAAGTGGCTAAAGAAGCCGCAAAAGAAGCCGACGCTGATATTGATATTGATATTGATGAATTGGCTGCAGAAATCATTGCTGATATTGATAACGTTTAATTATTTGATTTTAAGAGGATTATGATGTCTCGTAACATAAGACGCAAAAAGCTATCTCGCTTTAGTTCGGATGATGTAGAAACTATTGACTACAAAAATTTAGACTTATTGAGTGAATATATCACTGAAACGGGGAAGATTGTCCCTAGTCGTATTACTGGCACTAGTGCAAAGTATCAAAGACAATTATCAACTGCAATAAAACACGCGCGTTTTATCGCGTTGTTGCCGTTTTGTGATGCACACAAATAGCGACTAGGTTAATTTTTAAAGAGTAAGGATGGGATTTTTAGCAAACTATATTATGCAAAGCAGGCTACAGGCAATTACCGTTGCCTCTGCATCTGCATTATTATCTTTGCTCTTCCCACCTATAAATATTGTAAGTTCAGCTACTGTTGCTTTAGTAACCTTAAGGCGCGGTGGAACGGAAGGCTGTTACGTTTTTGTTGCTAGCTGTCTAATTTGTATATTACTCGGTTTCTTAGTTGATAATTATCAGTTTTCGTTATTTTATGCTTTAGTTTTATGGATACCTATTTGGTTGGTATCCATAATTTTAAGAGAATATCGAAATTTATTTTTGACTATTGAGTTTGTAGTTGCAATGGTTAGCGGTGCGGTAATATTTGCATATTTTTATCAGCCTAATTTAGCTGCGGTATGGCAAGCGTTATTAAATGATTTTTTAGAGCCTGTATTAATGAAATCCAGCCCTAGTATGGATATCAAAGCAATACAGTATTCTTTATCCATATTTTATCGCTTTATTATCACTGGATTAATTGCCCAAACTTATGTTTTTATCTTATTAGCCAGTTTGTTTCTGGCTAGATGGTGGCAGTCAGTTTTATACAACCAAGGGGGCTTTGCCAAAGAATATTTGGCTATAAAATGCCAGCCACAATTGGCAATATTAACCTTGGTTGTTTTTGTCATCAGTTTGTGGGCAGATAATGTCGTAGGACAAGCTTGTTGGGCAATCGTGTTGTTGTTATGCACACTTTACGCTTTTGTAGGTACAGTCGTATTGCATTGCGTGTGTTTATCCCTTAAAACTGCACGATTTTTAATTCCTTGTTTGTATGTTACTTTATTGTTAATTCCATACATGATAATTCTTGTTGCCCTGATTGGCGTAATAGATACTTGGTTGAACTTACGCACTAAAATTCCGAATCGAATTATTTAAAAATGCTTTAGGTATTCGGTTAATAACCGAAAGAGGTCAAAAAATGGAAGTCATTCTTCTTGAAAAAGTAGCGAACTTAGGTAGTCTAGGTGATAAAGTAGCCGTAAAACCGGGCTATGGTAGAAACTATCTGATTCCACAGGGTAAAGCTGTTGCTGCAACTGCTAAAAAAATAGCTGAATTTGAAACACGTCGCGCTGAACTTGAAAAAGTTGCCGCAGAAAAATTAGCGGTTGCGCAAGCACGGGCGGAGCAAATCAGTAAAGCCACTATTGTTATTACACATAAAGCGGGTGACGAGGGTCGCTTATTCGGTTCTGTTGGTACACAAGCGGTTGCCGACGCATTGACCGCTGCGGGTGTTGTTGTTGAAAAACATGAAGTGAGAATGCCAGAAGGAGTTATTCGTCATTTAGGGGACTACGAAGTTGGCATTCATTTACATACTGATGTAAATGTGGTCGTGTCAATTAAAGTAACCGCAGAATAAATAGTCGTATGATCATCGTAACCGGTGGTGCTGGTTTTATTGGCAGTAATCTATGTCTTGGATTAAACGAGTTAGGTTACGATGATATTTTGGTGGTTGATAATTTAACCAACGGTGCTAAATACAAAAATATTTTAACGTGTAAAATTCGTGATTATTTAGATAAAGAGAGTTTTTTACTAAAATTACAGCAAGGTTTTTTTCGCGCCGAACTTATTGAGGCGATTTTCCATCAGGGAGCCTGTTCTGTTACTACAGAATGGAATGGTAAATATATGATGGAAAATAATTACGAATACAGCAAAGTTTTATTTCATTATTGTCAGCAACATAAAATTCCGCTCATTTATGCGTCGAGTGCGGCTATTTACGGTGAAGGCGGGGATTTTAGAGAACATTTAGAGTGTGAAGCACCGCTTAATGTTTATGGTTATTCTAAATTTCAGTTCGACCAGTATGTGCGACAATATCAATTCCAAACACATTCGCAAGTTGTTGGATTGCGTTATTTTAACGTTTATGGGCCAAGAGAGTCACATAAAGGTAATATGGCGAGTGTAGCGTTTCATTTTAATCAACAAATTAAAGAGTCCAATAAAGTCCGTTTATTTGCAGGTTGTGACGGCTATGCCGATGGTGAACAACGGCGGGATTTTATTTATGTAGGCGATGTTGTTGATATTAACTTATGGTTTTTGGACAATCCTAAAGTATCAGGAATTTATAATACCGGTACTGGACGCAGCCAGACTTTTAATGATGTTGCCAACGCAGTAATCGCTTATCATCAACACGGGCATATTGAATATATTCCGTTTCCTGAGCAATTAAAAGGTTGCTATCAAAGTTTTACCCAAGCAAATTTAGAACATTTGCGTGCAGTAGGTTGTAATCACCAATTTAAAACTGTTGAAGAAGGGGTACAGTTATACATGAAGTGGTTAAACACATAAGGATTTATGTTAAGCATATAATGCGTCTGATTTATTCTTGTTTACTGTATTTTGTTTTCCCATTCCTGTTTATACGCTTGTATTGGCGAGGGTTTAAAGTTCCCGCATTTCGGCAACGTTGGGCGGAGCGATTAGCCATTTATCATCAAGTTCATGCAAAAAATGTTATTTTTTTTCATGCGGTTTCGGTCGGTGAAGTTGAATCTATTTTTCCGTTGGTGAATCAGTTATTACAACAACAAGCCGGTCCTATTTTAATTACGACTACAACGCCAACAGGTTCAGCTCGCGTTCAACAAGTGATGGGAGATAAAGTTACGCATGTTTATTTACCTTATGATTTACCGATTTTAATCCAGGCGTTTTTAAAACATTTTCAGCCTAAATTAGCGGTTATTGTAGAAACGGAAATTTGGCCAAATTTATTTGCCGCGTGTGATAAAAAAGCGATTCCATTGTTTATCATTAATGCCAGATTGTCTGAAACTTCCTATAAAGGTTATCAAAAACTGGCAGGTCTAACAACGCCTGCTTTAAATGCAGCCACTTTGATTGCTACACAGACTAGTGAAGATGCACAACGGTTTATGAATTTTATGACGGATAAACATAAAGTACAAATACTAGGCAATATTAAGTTTGATATGCAACTAAGCGATACGCTAATAAATCAAGGGCGAAATTTGCGTTCGCAACTGTTTGCCGGGCGATTCGTGTGGATTATAGCAAGTACGCATAAAGATGAAGAAATAATATTTTTACTTATTTATCAAGAGCTTAAAAAAATAATTCCGCAATTATTGTTATTGATTGTGCCTCGCAATATGGAACGTTTTGCTGAAGTTTATAGGTTGTGTGAAAAACAGCAGCTTAAAACTGTTATGCGTACATCTGGACAAGCTTGTGCTATGGAGTCTGATGTGTATATTGCTGATACAATGGGCGAATTGAAAATGTTATATGCTACGGCGGATGTGGCGTTTGTTGGTGGTAGTATGGTTAACATCGGTGGACATAATGTATTAGAACCTGCCGCATTGGGGGTTCCTGTGATGTTTGGTCCTTATATGGCAAATTTTAAGGCAATTGCTACTGGTATATTAGCCGCACAAGGCGCTTTGCAGTGTCAAAATGCGCAACAGATTACCCAGACATTGTTGATGCTTTATCAACAATCCGACTATAGACAATTGATAGCAGCTAAAGGAAAAGCGTTTGTACAGCAAAATCAAGGTGCAATCGAAAAAATTGTTGCACTATTAGTGCATAATAGTGCTGCAAAAAACACTAACTGACTGCATTTGTGTTTATGCGCTATACTTTGTAAGTATAAAATTTTGTGGTTTTTATGCGATTGTCAGCTAAGCAACGGTTAATCATCAAGTTTTTAATTGTTAGCTAGAGCAAAACGAACTGTTGTCTTTATGCTACTTTTGTTTTATCAAAGCAACGATTATTTGCCATAGGCTTTATTTCCTGTCAAAATGGTAAGCAGGTGGCAGTTTGTTCAAATCTTAAGATAGCAAACTATAAAACGAATCTTTCGTAAGCCGTAAAGAAGTTGTAGTGCCGATTGTGCATGTGACCCCAAAAAGTCAGTATTTAAAATGGCCGTTAGGCTGTCAATTTTAGGAGAATATTATGGTTAAGAAACAGTTAATTGCCTTAGCTTTGGCTGGCATGAGTATCGCATCTGTCGTTCAGGCAGAAGAGTTTTTAGACAACCGCTGGTATGTTGCGCCGTTTGGTTCATTTGTTAAAACCGGTGGTGACCGTGATGCAGATGATGGTTGGGGTGCAGGTTTGGGCGTAGGTAAAATCCTCAATGAACATTTTAATGTTGAATTAAGAGGTTTTTATCAGGAATTTGGTGGTTATACCAATGTAAATCCGCGTCTTTTGCCCGGACAAGTTCGTGCAGGTGGAAACTGGAAAATGGCAGGTGGCACGGCTGATTTACAATACTATTTCTTCCGTGACAAAATATCTCCTTATGCAGTTTTAGGTGCGGGCGCTGTTCATAGCTGGGTTCCGGGTGATAGAGCCGTCTCTTTTATTGGTGAAGCAGGAGCCGGTTTAACTTATGAATTGATGGATAACTTATTGTTGCGTGGTGATGTGCGTTATCGCTATACCAATGATTTTGGTGCGAATTTACATTCTACAACTAATCAATACCATGATATGGTGGTTAATGTAGGTGTGGTAGTTCCATTTGGTGAAAAACCAAAACCTGCACCAAAAGTTGTTGAGCCTACGCCAGTAGCACCTGTAGCAGATTGCTCTACTATGGACTCTGATAGTGACGGTGTGAATGATTGTTTAGATAAATGCCCTAGCACTATGGCAGGTAGTAAAGTTAATGCGGATGGTTGTCCTTTAAGCGTTGAATTGAAAGGCGTGCAATTTAAAGTAAATTCTGCTGTATTGACCGAAGATTCAAAACTAATTCTTAACGATGTTGCAAAAAGCTTAATTGCTGCGTCATTAGGTAAAGAAATTGAAGTACAAGGTCATACCAGCAGTGAAGCTTCAAACGCTTATAACATGAAACTGTCACAACGCCGTTCACAATCTGTAGTGAACTACTTGAAAAAACAAGGTGTGACCGACAAGTTGTATGCAAAAGGTTATGGAGAAGAAAGACCGATTGCTGATAATAACACCAAAGAAGGTCGCGCTAAAAACCGTCGTGTTGAATTAATTTGGATCGGTAACTAAGCCTCGCTTAGCAAAATTAGTTTTACACTGCATTAAGAAACCCGCTTTACAGCGGGTTTTTTATTGGTTGGCAAAGTTTGTGTTTTTGCACATACCCACACTTCAATGTTACGCACGCCCGCTTGTTGTAATATTTTTGCGATTTCGCCGGTAGTCGCGCCTGTTGTCATGACATCATCAAGTATTGCCACATGTTGATACGGCAAAGAATTTGGCACAATAAAAGCCTCTTTAATATTATGGGTGCGTTGTTTGGCAGACAAGCCAATTTGATGAGGCGTATCATATCGACGAACACAGGCTTTTAAGTCAAGACGAAGTTTAAGTTGCTTAGCAACAGTACGAGCGATTTCAATCGACTGATTAAAACCGCGTTCTTGATAGCGATTTTTATGTAGGGGTACGGGAATAATACACTCTGGTAATGCTGGATGTTGTTGTAACTGTTGCGCTAATAAACTGCCGAGCAAACGCGCGTGGGCATAATGATTGGCTGATTTTAGCTGCAAAATCAAATGTCGAATTGTGCCTGCATAAATAAAAGGTGCAACCGTATGTTGATAAATAGGCGGATTTTCTGCGCACTGTGTACAAATAATATCGGTGTTAGAGGGGATTAAATATGTTGCGCACCGGTAGCAGCAGGGTAAATTTTGGGGTAATTGTTGTAAACACAGTTCACATATATCGGTTCCGGTTATGCCGTGGTTATTGCATAAAATGCAAGTGGGTGGCAGTAGCCAATTCTGTATAATATTAATCCAATTGTTTACCATTTTTATTTATACAAGTTGACGTATTAACAAAACGCCAGCGACAACATTAGCTTATTGGAGATTATACACAATGCCAGTTCTTCGTCATGATTGGACTTTAACCGAGGTTCAAAAATTATATTCCTTACCATTTAATGATTTGATTTTTAAAGCGCAAACAATACACCGCGATCATTTTGATCCGAACCAAATCCAAATCAGCAGTTTATTAAGCATTAAAACCGGCTCCTGTTCTGAGGATTGCGGTTATTGTCCCCAAAGTGCGCGGTTTGATACCGGTTTGAAATCGGAAAGCTTAATGCCGATCGATGAGGTATTAAAAGCCGCACAACGAGCCAAGGAGCAAGGCGCATCGCGTTTTTGTATGGGCGCGGCATGGCGTAAACCGAAAGATAAGGATATTGAGCGTGTGGTGGAAATGGTGCAAGGCGTGAAAGCATTGGGGATGGAAACTTGTGCAACCTTGGGGATGTTGACTGATGAACAAACTTTAGCTTTAAAAAACAGTGGTTTAGATTATTACAATCACAATCTCGATACTTCCGAGGAATATTATTCGGAAGTGATTACGACCCGTACTTATCAAGACCGTCTTGATACTTTGGCACGGGTGCGTGATGCGGGTATGAATGTTTGTTGTGGCGGCATTGTTGGCATGGGGGAAAATGATACCGATAGAGCAAAATTGTTGATTAATCTTGCTAATCTACCGCAGCATCCTGAAAGCGTACCGATTAATATGTTAGTGCAAGTCGAAGGTACGCCACTCATGGGAACGCAAGAATTAGACCCACTGATTTTTGTTAGAACGATTGCGGTAGCACGAATTTTAATGCCGAAGTCGCGGGTGCGTTTGTCGGCGGGGCGCAATAGCATGAGTGATGAAATGCAGGCGTTATGCTTTTTAGCGGGGGCGAATTCGATTTTTTACGGTGATAAATTGTTGACGACGGATAATCCGATGACCAATCACGATTTAAAATTGTTTGAGCGGTTGGGGTTGCATTCGGGTGGGTCGAGTTACGCGCAATAATTTCCACAGGCGGCGTTAAAGATGAAAATTAATAAGATTAAATTATCCGGCTTTAAAAGTATTGCGGATGTTGAATTAAATGATTTAACGCCGTTTAGCGTATTTGCCGGTGCAAATGGCGCGGGGAAAAGTAATTTTTTTGATGCGTTAAAATTTTTAAGTACGGTTGTGACATTCGGTGCAACACAAGCATTACGTCAATTTCATGGCTATGATAATGTGCATTGTTTTAAGCATCGTAAAAATAAAGCGCGGACTTTTTCCACTACAGTTTATTTTAGTGGTGAAAACCTTCCTATATTAAATCATTATTATTTAAACATGATTGATATGGATGGTCAGCCAAAGCTGGACGAGGAGTATTTTTCAGCGTCAAAAGATGACTCAGAAAATAATGATAAAAGTAAATTCCCTCCTAATTTTCCTAAAGAGTTATCTATATTAATGGTAAATCCAACTTGGGATGTAACTCAATATTTACAAAATATCAGAGTCTATCGTTTTGATCCATTAGGTGCAAAAAACAGTCCTAATGCAGATAAAACTGAGTTGGATTGGCAAGGGCATAATCTTGCGGCAATGTTATCAGAATTAGAAAAGAATGATGAAATTCGTGAACAGATTATTGAATGGATGGAATTATTAGTTCCGAATTTAGAAACGGTTTCGACAGAGCATTCAAGGTTTGATACCAGTACCATGCTTCGTTTTAAAGAGGCGGGTATTAAAGCCAAATTCCCTGCGCATTTAATTTCAGATGGCACAATTTACGCACTTTGCATAATGGTCGCAGTTTTAAGCCGCTGTAAACAACCCGGCATGACCTTAATTGAAGAACCGGAGCGTGGCATTCATCCGCAAGCAATTGCTGAATTAGTGGGCTTTATGCGCGAAAATGCAAATTCAAATCATGCTATTTTTGTAACAACACACAGTGAATCAGTAGTTAGGCATTCCAAACCGGAAGAATTATGGCTGGTGAATAAAATTGATGGCAAAACAGAATTTAAAAATGCGGGGAAAAAATTTTCAAATTTAGGTGATTTGAGTTTAGATAAAGCGTGGTTAATGAATTTCTTTGGTGGAGGCTTACCATGGTAAGGATAGGCTTTATTGTCGAGGGTTTCACCGAAAAAATAGTAATTGAATCAGCATCTTTTAAACAATGGGCAAATAATCACGAGATTGAAATTTGTCCTTCTGTTATT
>JACCEE012793497.1_pt1 | contig 16715 bp, 21 predicted proteins | sample 7449931 | NCBI WGS metagenome assembly JACCEE01 (sample SAMN15323457, study PRJNA562643) | freshwater metagenome | isolation source: river surface water | place: USA:Blue River Watershed | collected 2017-08-19 | reverse complement strand
TAATATCACTGAAAGTGATAGAGAAATGATGATCGCTTGGTATGGTGAGTTGCTAGACATGAATGAAGATGCTATCAATTATCCACCGAGTATCATCAAGTATTTAATTGGCGAGAAGCCATTAGAAAACGATATTATAGTGAAAGGGGGATAAACTTCATGACGTATCAGCGGACTGGGCGACATACTTTACCATGAACGGAACTGATGGTCGAGGGTGGATATTTAGACACGTAGGAACAGGTCGAAACGTGGCATCCGTATCAAATAGGGGTTGGGCATATTTTACTACGGTATTGTCAGACAGCTATCCGATGTCAAACCGAAACTTAAATGATTTAACCAGCAATGGAATTTATCAAGGCTATACAGGCATGACAAATGCCCCGATGCAAAATATCGCAGCCATGGAAGTAATCAGATATTCTCATGACTGGGTTATTCAAAACTTTTATGAAGTGGCAAATGGAGCTACGGCTAGAAGATGGCGAAGACACAAATATGCTGGTACAACTTGGTCAGCATGGACAACGTGGTAGGAGGTAAGAAAATATGAGAGTTGTATTTACAAACGAACGCAATATCGTATCAAACATTCTCGACATTGAAGAGCAAGACATTTCAATGTATGTTGAATGGTTTGAGGGGTTGACATTATGGGAGGGTGAAATTCCCTCCAACGTATCTTATCAGTTTAAGATAGAGGGCGATAAATTAGTCTACGACCCTGAAATTGAGGATGTACAAGGGGAAATTGCTGAACCTGAGCCCGACCCAAGGGACGCTAAAATCGCTAAGATGGAAGCCGACCTAGATTACTATGAAATGGTGGTTGAGGCACAAGAGGAAACATTGGCTCGACAACAAGCAGACATTGACTATGTATTAATGATAACGGAGGGATAACAATGAGTGAATTTGCAATTAAGATTAAAACTTATTACGACAATGGGCTTTGGTCCATTGCCAGAGTAGACAAAGCATTGCAACTTGGAAAAATCACACAGGAGGAGTATAACCTTATTGTGGGAACAAAGGAGAGTGTTTAATGAGTCGATACGATGAAATTGCCTTTTACTATGATACCAGCCTATGGTCAAGAGAAGAGGTGTACAATGCACTTAGTATGGGCTACATTACACTGGAAGAATTAGAAACAATCTTAAATAACTAGGGCCTAAGTGCCCTTTTTCTCATATGCAGCTACCTCGACTTGACAAAACAAGAAAAATATGGTATAATTATAATGGTGGATAATACCATCGCGTGATAGTTAAGTCAAGGAGGCGATATGATGGATTGGCTAACCGGTGTTGCTGCTACTCTTATGGGATTAAGCTTCACAATAGGCGTTTTGTCATTCATATTGGAGAAGCAGCAGAAGACTTTAGAAAAAATGGGTTTAGATATTATAGAGCTAAAAATTAAATTAGCAAGAATAGAAGAGAGATTAAAAATAGGAGGTAGAAAAAAATGACAAAGTTTTACCAAAGAGGGGGTGCAGACTAATATGCCAAAAATTTTACTAGATGCAGGACACTATGGCACAGCCAATGACCCTGGAGCCGTTGCAAACGGTTATCAAGAGGCGACTTTAACATATGAGTTAGTTGGGCTTATTAAACCACATTTAGAGCGCAACGGATGGGCCGTAACCATATCAACTGGTGGAGATGTCTCACAGCGTGGTGCGAGAGCAAAAGGGCACGACTATGCCTTGTCAATTCACTTTAACGCTGGTGGCGGACTAGGTGCAGAAGTAATGGTTCCGATGAAGGAAAGAGGGGCCGCAACAGCAAACAACTTCAAAGCAGAAATTGATAAAATAGCGAAGAACACTAGAAGCTCGTTCGCTAGATCTCGCAACTATCAAGATGGGAAGTTCTACTCTCGCCCATGGAAAGATGGGGTTTTCACAACTGTACATAACTTAACCGACTACTTCGGATTTATTCGTGGAGCATGGTCAGTTGGAGTAAGTGCAGACATCTTGGAAGTTGCATTTATTGACAACAAGGAAGATATTACAAATTACATCGGTAAAAAACCGGAGTTTGCAAGAGCGATTGCAAAGGCTGTTGTAAACGCATGGAACAAGGACTTCGTTGAAGAGTCTAAGCCAACGCCACCACCTGCGCCAGTACTAACACCATACCGTGTACGCAAGTCTTGGGCTGATGCAAGCAGTCAAGTGGGAGCATATAGCGAGCTTGAAAACGCCATTACCAAAGCGAAAGAAACTAAATTGAACGTATACGACAATACGGGCAAAGAGGTTTACAAGTATGTTGAACCAACCATTGAAATGGTAACGATTCAAAAGGCAGAATACGAAAAGCTAAAATCTGACAACAGCAATCTTCAAAATCAAGTGGTGGCTTTAAATAATGAAAAAGTGACACTAAATAAAAAGATTGAAGAATTGACATTAGAGATTTCAAAACTAAACCAAACAATTAAAGACATGGAGGCTGAGCAAGGGTCCAATGAGGAGATCGCCACTCTAAAAGAGAGAGTACTATTATTGGAAACTATGATTAAGAATTATACAATCGCGCATGAAGCATTAGAAACGGTAGTATAGGGAGGTTGTATAACATGAATATCGAATTGCTAAGCACAGTATTGGGGATTTTAACCGCACTTATTGGGCTGAATACCTATCAAACAAACAAGATGGCAAGGGCCAAAGACGAAGGTATCGAGACAGCAGGAATTAAAAGTGAATTACAAAAGTTGCAAATTGGATTGCAAACATCAATTGATCAAAGCATTCACTTTAGAGATGAGACAAAAGATTTAAAAGTGGCAGTTGAAGAAGAACTTCAAAGCCTTAAAAAAGAGCACTATGAGTTGAGAGATAGAATTACTCGTCTTGAAACTACGCTCAAGCATGTTGCAAAGGAGGTATAATTAAATGGCAGAAATGATTACAGCACAAATTTTGTTCATGCTTATGATTGGAATTTACCTATTGCGCCTATGTAATATTTTAATGGGAGCAACAGGAGCAGCGTGGCAAAACAAATACAATAAAGACGTATTGACTCTAGGTTTTGTCAAACAGTTTGGTTTTATCGCAGGTATTTCGATTTTATTTATCGGGGCCGCAGTTTTACCGGCTGGATTATTCGTTATTGACGTGGCTGGCCAGGCGTTGGGACTAAAAGAGATTGTTTTTGTTGTGATGGCGGCATATGGTACAGTATCTATTAAAGATTTTGTTGAAAAAGCCATCGAACTACAAAATTTAAAAATCGATGATCAGGTCGCGAGAGTCTCTCCAAGACCTACGGAATTTATTGATGCAGATGCTTCATATACCGTGTATAATGGGCCAATGGAAGTTCCTGCTAACGATGAAGTGCCATACGCTTACGATCCAGCAGAAAGAGAGTAAACTATGCTTCAAGAGGGTGGTAGCACTATTATATCTCAACTAGAAATAGAGTTGAAGGAGTCTATAGAAGAGTTCAATAGACTTAGTTATCAAATCCTAATTCTTGAGACATACCTAAAAGAGGCATAGCCTCTTTTTTGTTTACCTCGCTTGACAAGTCAAAAAAAATATGTTATAATAATTAAGAGAGATAGATATCAATCTATAAGGAGGTATCACCAATGAAAACAATTCAATATATGGTTCCTGTCGATGGAACAAATTATGAGCAAGTAAATATCGAAGTAGAGGCATCATCAGTTATCGAAGCAACTGATAGAAAGTTCGTTAACGCAGCAGATAAGGCATTTTTAGATGATAAGGCAAATGTTGTCAAAAAGGCAGATGTCAAAAATAATCTAACGTCTACCAATGTTGATCTTCCATTGTCTGCAGCGATGGGGAAGGCATTAAATGACAAGTTCGGTGGAACTAAAATTGTAATCGGTACAGCAGCGCAGAAACCTGCACCAGAAGCTGGAGTAACAATTTTATTCATCGAAATCGAGTAGGTAGTACATTATGAGTGTATGGCAAAGAATAGCGAGTAATATTCCAACTGCCGGCCACTCCACAGCAAAAGGTGAAATCTGGGCGTATCCAGTAAGATTTTTTGAAGAAAGTGGAAAGGCTAAAGTTGAGGTGGAATATCGCTTTAAAATTGTTCACCAATATTCAATGTCAGTGTTTTCTAGCGTTGAAGCAACTTATGATGGCACCCTATCTTCAAGAGAGAGATTAGAGTATTCGGCTTCGTCTGCAGGGGCAACACCTTTAATTTGTCCGGTTAGAAAAATTTATGACTTAGGCAGTAACGGGTCCTTTGTAAAAATCATTTCTGCTAGAGTTAACTTCATCGGTTGGGCGGACCCAGAGACCACATCAGATAAATTTGATTTCTCCACAGGATCCGCATATCTATCAGTTAGTGTTGGCTCTTGCGGAACTTTAACGGCAAGTGTTAAGAGTCCAGTTGGGATTTCTACTGTTGATCTAACAATCGCACTATCTAGCAACCCATCTAACTTCTATTCTGTTAGAGTTAAAAATAGTGCTGGTCAAATCTTAAAAGACAATCTAAAACCTGTATCGTCTGGTTCAGCAGTCCAAGTAACAGGCCTGCCTTCTTTTACTTCACAATCGTTGACAATCGAGGCGGTTGACAGAGGGAATGCCCAAGTTAGAGCTGTAACCGTATCATTTAAAACTGATGCGAATAAACCAACTATAACTGGACTTGTAGTATCAAACACTAAGTACAACTCTGCAACTGTAACTCTGCAAGGACTAGTTTGTGAAGCGGGAGTCTCAAGAGTTGAATATGCTATTGTTGGACAAGCACCAATTAATGCTGGAACTGCAGGAAGCTACACTTTCTCCTTAACAGGTGGGAAACAGTATAGGGCAGTTGCGACAGTGTATGACACTCTTGGGAATTTTGTAAAAACTCCAGAAGCAATAATCAACACTCCAATGCCAGCAGTGCCTGCTAAACCAGTATTTACTGTATTAGAAACAAAAACAAATTCTATTAAAATAAATGTTACAAATGTTTCTGCTGAGTCCGGTGTAAAAACTGTAACGGTTAAATACGGATCTGCAGCGTATATTACAAACGCTGGTGGCGAGATTAATCTACTAAGTCTATCTGAATATACAAAATACAATATTACAGTTGAGGTAACAGATAATTACGGACAAACTTCCGTAAGCTTATCACAAGAAGTGAGAACACTATCTTCTCCACCAACTATCACATCATTTACAAGTGGAACTGTAACAGCTAATTCTATCGATGTGAATGTTACAGCGACAAGAACTAATGCCGCGATCCAAAAATATAATTTCTATTTAGACGGATCTTTGTCTGGTTCTGTCACAACTGGAAATCAGTCTGCTTCATTCTCATTCACCAACTTAAGTGAGAATACGTCATATAGTCTGGCAGTTGAAGTTGTTAACGAGGCGAATGTGGCAAGCGCAAAAAGAACTCTGACAGTCAAAACCCTTGAAGACAAGTGGCTATATCTATCTGTAAATGGTGGTGCATTTATTAAGTGCAACGCGTATCTTATTACAACAACTGGCACCACAAAAATAGTAAAAAGCAAACGCCACATCATAAAGTAGGAGGTACAACATGGCAAAATTTACAATGGAAATTCTACCTCCTATTTTAGAGGGTAGTTATCCAGCATTTAACTTAAGTGATGATTTTACATTTGCGGCCTCTCTTTCAGCAGTAAACACTATGTTGCATGTAGACCACGCGCAGATTAAAATCTTTTCACTTAATACAAACAAGAATGCATTAAATGAAATTAAAGTCCCGAAGAAAGTTTATTTTGTAGACCTAAAGGGCAAAGATCGTCCAGATATTACGATCCAAACAATTTTAGATGGAGTTAGTATTTTTTCAACTGAGTCTGGAATGGACGCTTATGGGTCATATTATAGAATGCAAATCAGATTTGGACTCTCTGAAAGTAAAGGCGGAACATTCATCTACAATCCTGCTGATGGCCAAAATCCACCAGATGGCTGGGATAGCCCAGACACTGTTAGTGAGTGGTCCAACTCATCTGTCATTAAGTCTGCCCTTACTCCAGCAGTTGGTATTATTGGATTGGAGTCTAGCGTTGTAAATGATATTTACAATCCAACAGTACCTTGGTTTGGCTATTATGAAACTGATGACACAAATGAAGCACTTGAGTGGTATCAATTCGCGCTCTACGATCGTACATTCGGGCTTATGTTAGAAGAGAGTGAAAAGGTTTATATTAAGGAATATGAAATCCCAACATTAAAATATAAATTTAAAAATATCTTAGAGAGCGGGAAGGACTATCGCATCTTGCTAAGGGTATGCAGTGCAACTGGGCTGATAACCGAGGTATCATATGATGTGTCACCATTTTATCCAAATGTTAAACTATTCACGATTGCGAAAGTGGTGGAGAATGAAGATGAAGCGGTTAACGAGATTGTTATTGACGCGAAACAAATTATCTTAAAAGAAAGTTCTCCAATCCCAGACAGTTGTTGGAAACAGGACCAAGCGGCGTTTGACTATGGAGACGAGCTATACACGCATCTAATGCTAGATGGCTTCACAATCGAAACTCCATCAAACTTTGCTGTTCCATATAGTGACTTTGTTTTACAGTTAACAACAACTAATTTCCAATCTAAAATCAAAAGCAGATTAAAAGAAGCTCTTGAAAATCCGCTGATTAAAATAGGAACAGCAGTGGGCTATGGAACAACATATGAAATTTCTGTCCACCGAGAATTGACTAAGGCTATCTTCACACTTAGTGAAAAACTATATAACAATGGTGTAGCAGTAATTACAAATCTGTATAAGTTAGAATTTCCTTATACAGATGCAACAACAAAAGAATTCTACTTCCTCATTAAAAAAGAAGGTGGGGAAACAACATTTGAAGCTAAACCTTGGCTGGTAAATAACTTCAAAAACCTGGAGGTGTAACATGGATAACTTTAATGAAATTAACCTTGGCACAAGCGTAGTGTCAAACACGATGGATCAATCCTCTTTGGCAACGTATGCACAAGTAAGTGAACTATCTGCGTTTTCTCAGGCGATTGACGATTTAAAAACTATTAATATGGCGGACACTTCATTCGCCGCGATTTCGACTCAACTTAAAAGATATTATGAGCTATTGATTAAATACCTATCTCCATCTGGGTCTTTGACTTCAGCAGAGCAAACAGAATTTAACAGTTTAACTCTAACTCTTTCATCTTATAGTTTGACGTCCTCTGACTACTTGAAAATGAAGTCTGCTATTTTGGAGATTGGTAACTACTTAAACACAGTCTTCCACAATGATTTATATGGGGCAACTGGGGTATATACTTCTTTAAACACCTCGACAACAGAGTTCAAAAATACTTTGAACGCTTTTATTGCCGATATTAAATCTCAATACAATTTGCTGACAGGTGGTTCTATTGGGAAAGTGTTTCCAACAAACTCAATTACAGAAGAGTATCTTGATGAAAGTCTTTTAGCAAACATGAAACAAATCAGAATGACTAACGGCATCTATGTACAGAAAGCAGGAACTCAAGTTCCAGCAGATGTACTCGCACTAAAGCCTATTATTCTGAAGGTTAAGTAGGTGTAGGAAATGAATACGTTTCCTACTTTTACCTATTCTTGGGTTCAAAAAAATAGTCCATTCACTAACTGGCTCAAATTTTTGGAAGGGGAAATTCCATTTCTAAAAAGTGAAATCTACAATTTTTCTGAGTTGACTTTTTTGGCAACCGCGAGCGCAAGCGCCCGAAGCTCACTACTTGCTTACTACAAGTTTTTGAATGCTTCCTACTTTGGTGGCGCAGCGGTTGAAGACCTAACTATGGACGACTATGTATTTGGAAATGAGCAATGGAATAGCTTAGTGCGCTGTGCGACCTCATTTCAGTCTTATATTAGAAAAGACGCTTATCCACTATACAATACATTCGTAAGAGACCACTACAATAAAATTATTACAGAGTCTCAATCTGACATTAATAAATATATGGGATCATTAGATACTATATATAAAACAAACCGCTTCCCAGATGGATCACAAGTAATGGATAAAGCAACACAAGATAAGCTTGGTGGAGATTTAAAAGTATCTCTTGACACTTTGGCTTTTGAGAAGTCAAAAGGGATTTATAGACTTGCGTATTCAACTGATGGGTTGACATCGCCAGCAATTATAATGAAATTTAAATAGGAGGTAGCTTATGCTATTAAATAAACAAATAATGCCTGTGTTTGATACGTTATGCTACCTGCCAGTAGCACCTGTTAATATGACAAAAGTGTTCGTCCATGAAGGTCAAACCATCGACCAATTGAGGGTGGATAATGATGTTGTATACGGTGAAGATGATTTGCCAATTACATCTGTCGGAAAGGAAGGACAAGCGATTTATGATATGATGAATGGTTGGGACGAAGCAACACTAATGAACGCTTACTTTGCAAATAACCTAGAAGCGGGGAATATTGGAGCAGGTGGCTTTGATATTAAAACAATCATCATTAAGAAAATGGACAAAACTACAGACTATAAAGAGTTTGTAACATCTGGATATGTTGACTTCCAGAATGACACTGTTATGGTGGCGAAAGACTACTTAATTGAAAGTGGTTCGGTGTACCTTTACTCATTGCAACCTGTGGCATCAACTGGCTTCTATGGCATGTTGCAAAAGAGTTTTGCAGGACTTAATGACTATGAGTACTCATGGATCATTGACACTGATGGCACTCAACTTTGCGTCCCAGACTTGAAAATTAACTCTGTGTCCCACGTGAATAAAGATACCACATTTGAAACGATCGGCTCAGAGTTTCCTTATGTCAATCGAAGTAGTAGAACAAACTATCGGACATTCACTGTAACTGGCACTATTGCTTCGACATTTGATATTAATGGAGAGTATAAAAAGCGCGCGGAACAAAGAATGTTTGGTGGCATTGGAAACTCTAAGGCTAATGAAGCAGTGGAGGCTATGGTTCGTGCGAAATACAAAGAAAAGCGTGGGGAAGATTATAACCATAAAGATGGCGATATCTATTCCAACTATGACTTTGAAAGATACTACAGAGACACTGTTGTTGAGATGCTCAAGAATGGCAAGCCTAAGATTTTAAAGAGCGACACAGAAGGATTAATGAAAGTTAAAATTACAAATGTTTCTATTACACCTAAGCAAGAGTTGGGATCCGTCCTTTGTGACTTCTCCGCAACTATTTCTGAAATCGGGAAGATTGACGAAGCGTCAATTCTTGACTTCAACTTGTTGGTAGACTAATGTCTAACTATGAAAAAGAAAAAGCCCTCCTTGCGAGGGCTAGAGAAACATTTGTAAAAATCGACCTTTTAAATCTTCAAGAAAGAACTATCGGCTCACTTGAAGGGAAAGTAACAACAGGGAGTGTGAATATTGATGGATCAAGTAGCACACGAAGAACTTTGTCGTTGGCTTTCATTGTAACCGATGATAACTATAAAATTTTAGAAACGTCTAATCCCATTTCACTTAATAAGAAAATTAAGGTTGGTATTGGGATTAAAAACTATGATGACCCAGATCACCCTCTGAGCTGGTTTAATATTGGAGTCTTCGTAATGAAAACAGTGTCTATTAGTAACTCAACTTCTGGCGCAACTATTTCACTTCAAGCAAGTGATAAGATGTGCTTGCACAATGGTGAGGTTGGTGGGAAGCTAAACGCGAGCACTGAGATTGGTGTAGAAATTGTTACTGACCAATATAATGCGCTTGTGGTTACTGCGCAAGGATACTTAGAGACACTTGGTAAAACAACATTTAATGCCACTGTGTTAGCAAGTCTTCGCACCACTTTAATGCAAATGTTAAACTTAGCCTATGGTTCTAACTATTCACTACAAACAAATTTAGAGTTCTTAATTTCAGAGTGTGACACTTTAACGGCGATTACACCGGACTATAAGGATAGAATTAAAAATATGACATCTGTGTTCTCAAGTATGGCATCAGGCATAAACAAAACAAAATTAAGCATTGCCGACACAATCAGGTATCTAGCAATTAACTTTGGAGGAGAGCTCCCCGGGAAAGTCTTAATTGACGTGCCAGAGAAAGCTAAGGTAGCACGATGGATTAATCAGAAAGACAATGTCATCGGATTTAGCATGATGAAGTACACGCTACAAAAAGAGTTGGTGCTAAACGCGGGGCAACCCATTACAGTTGCTTATGACCAGTGTGTATCTGACCTAGGCGGAAACTATGAGTACTTCTATGATGTAGATGGCAACTTTGTTTTTCAAGAAAAGAAAAACTATCTATACGACAATATTATTCCACTTGATGAACTAAGACCAAGCAACTATAAGTATGAGTTTGATAAGGTTGGAGTTCAATATGACTTCTCTTCTGACTCAATCATCTCTAGTTACTCAAACAGTCCAAACTGGATGAATATTAAGAATGACCTTTACGTTTGGGGCATGGACGACAAAACTGTTATTGGCTACCACGTTGCTATTGATGACAAGCCTATTATCCAACCATACAATAAAAACCTTTTAGAGGGGAAGTTAATTGATTGGCGTGAATGGATTGTGCATAACTACAATATTGGCGAGAGTGCCAACTTCGTTGGTAAGGCGATGGTTGAAGACTTGAACCAGTTTAATGCAGATGTGGTTAAGTATAATATTAAAAACCCAGTGTGCTTAGGGATAACAAAGACAGATGATAGCTATAGTGCAAAGTACTATTCATATAGCGGTAGTTGGGTGGAGTTTAAGCCACAGCCAGCCGATCTCGGCTTTATGCCAAGATACTATGCAGAGCTTGCGAGCTATTGGTGCTCTGATAGATTTGGGACAGACCCAACTGGCGCGTGCAACTATGTACCAATAACTAAATCTAAATATACATATAATCTTGATATTATCGAGGGAGACGGGGATTTATCTAAGTTCTCCATTAAAACGATTGGCCTTAGAACAGAGGCGGTAAATGATAAAGATGTTAAACGCCTATACCCGACAATCGTTCAAGATATTCTAATATATTCAGATGATGAGGACTTACAATATACCTCAAGTCCAGAGAGTGCAATTAAACTCGCGACACCAGAGGATATAATGAATTATCCAAATGATGTGTCTATCTATAAAGACGCGTTCTCAACCATCAAGCAGTTGTTATGGGATAAAACTTCATTCAATGAGCAGATTACAATTACGAGTTTGCCTTTATACCATCTTGAAGTCAATAGAAGAAATTATATTTACAATGAGGAAACTTCCATCAATGGATACTTCCTATCTAATAAAATTTCTTATAATCTAAATGACTTTGGTCAAATGACAATGCAACTTACCAAAATAAATAAGCTGGACAATTAGTCCAGCTTTTTTATAATTCTATTCCATTTTCTTTAATGTAATGGTAGCCGATGCAAACGCTCTCAGCCGACTCTTTAACATGGGTCATTCCATATGTCTTTCTTACAAAGTCAATCGCATCGTTAATTTGTTTAGTCCTATCTTTTGATCTAATCCCCGCTGTTTTTCGCCATGCAGACACCTCCACAACTGTACATGGAACCTTTGCTTTTGTTGCAATTAACTTCAAAGCTCCAAGCAGAGCACAGTTGATCTTATACGCAAGTGTGATTTCAGTTAGATTATTAAACGGTTTGCCTGTGGTCTGAGATTTTAAATGTAGGATTGGATTCTCCATAACGATTGTCAAGTCAACGTCTCCCGACTGAGCCTTTAGGTTAGTGATGGTTGACGATAGCCACTTAGCAGCGGAATAGTGTCGCACATCGGTATCTTCACTAAGCAATGGAGTGTACCCAGTGGAAACGGGCGCAGCCCCTTCACCGGACACCCAGAGCGTCCACCCTATTCCAGTTGACGACTGATCAAGGGCGAAGATTACTTTAGTTTGCATTGTTTATTTTGCACATCTTCATGGTGCACCTCCTATAAGCTTAATAGCCTTGTTATGTCTTCAGGTTTATGACCGTCCCATTCAGGGGCATTCACAACACAAGGGACGTTAAACATTCCCCAGTGATCCTTGTGATAGTGATATGAATATTGACCCTCTTCTGTTTCTACTCCAACTATAAAATAATCATCGTACATTGTTCCATCATGATGCTTCCATGACTTCCAGGCTTTTTTCGAGTAGGCGTTGCATATCACTGCAAATAGTACCATTCTGTGGTAGTACAGCTCATTGAAAGTGTGGTAGCCATCACTCATTTCTCCTAGATCTGTAATAGCCTCGCCCGTCTTTTCACTTACTATTTTAAATTTATATACCTGCTCTATTTTCATAGGTCCTTTCCACTTAGCTTGCATTGGTGGAGCCAAAGCCACCACCACGCTCTCCTTCGGCGATGTCGTCATCTGTTGTGTTGTACTTACAGAAGATTGCCTGTGCGATTTTGTCTCCTTTGTTAATGCGAATGTCAAACGGTTTCAAGTTGATAAACATTACATGGATGTGGCCTTCATTATCTGGATTGTCTGCATAGTCTGCATCAATTACTCCAACATTGTTGGGCAACGTCAGCAGGAACTTTCCACCGATGCTTGAGCGTGGTACAATTTTAATCCACTCATCAGCCTTGCAATAAGCTTTAAGTCCAGTTGCAATAAGCGTACCTTTCATTTCTGGAGCCATTGCCTTCGTGGCTGGGTCCATTAGGTCGAATGCAGTGCCATCTTCCACGTAATCTACGTAAGTGTCATCTTTAATCCATTTTGAGAAAGACTTCCAAAGAGAAGGTACAACAATTGTTTCTGCGGCTTCAATGTCGTACCCCGCAGATTGTGCGGTTGCTCGGACGGGGATATTAATCCCCTTGTCCTTGTATGAACTAATTACCTCAAATCGTCTCATTATTAGTCCTCCAATAGCACGTAATTATCAATGAAGTCGTGCTCAGTTTTTACTTTTACAATGTAGTGAGGTGCAACTTTTTTACTTCCTTTTTTATATTTAACATCGTATACCAATACATTGCGTTTGCCCTCAACCAATTCTTGTTTTAGGTCTTCAACCTCTTGCTTGCTCAAGCACAAGTAAGTTTCTTCTTTTGTTAATAGTTTGTCCATAATTATACCTCCACGATAAAGTCGTTCCCCGACATCAATGCAAACATGTTATCCTCTGTCCATAGCTCAATCATTTCTTGATGAACAAAGATTTTCTTGATCTTCAAATTAGACTCCTTAAAGATGAAGTCATAAACCTTACACGCTGATTGGTAAAGATTATCACTGTCCTCTTTTCTAAAAAGCGTAATATAGCTGTAGTCGCGGCTAAGCAACATAAACAAGTCCTTTGGACCATCTGACATAGTTGCCATCAAAACTCTAATGTTTTCAATAATCGCATCTTCTGTTTGTTGGTCGATTACCCAATCCTCACTAAAGTCCATTTCATTTTTAAAGTGTTCAAAATTTGTTGTCATTTATAATCTCCTTTTCTTATATAAATATTATACCATACTTTAAACATAAAGTCAATAATTTCGGTTCTTTTTTTGTAAGAAATCAAAGTCTCTTATTTTAGTTCTAAAACTATTGTAGTTATCTGTATAGTATAGTTTTTGATTTAGCCATGGTCCAGTTCGACCTGTTAGCAAATCATATGCTCTCTCTTGTGATATATGATACTCTTCACAAAACTCTTTAACTGTTTTGAAATATCTTATTGTGTGCTTTACCACATCATAGGAATACACTATACACAAAGCCTTTTCCTTTACTGGCATAAAGCCGTTTTTGACATACACATCGGGGAAATATTGATTAACCAAAGTGCTTATTTGGAATTGTTTGACCCCACCATCTGGCAATTTTAAACTCACTCGAAAATCAAGTGGAGTAGAAATATCGCCAAGAAGAGAGAGCATTCTCTTCTTCTTAGCTTTCTTTTTTGGCCCTTGTGAGGTTAGGGATGCAACCCTACCATAAGAGCTAATTTGATATTTGTTGTTAAACCCCTCGATATAGGCCCAGCGCTCTTCTGGGTACTTCCTCTCGGCGATTTGCTCTTGATAAGATTTTTGTTTACCCATTGTCTTCCTCCTGTCCATATCTCAATCCTGTAAATCTAATTGTTCCGTTGTCATTAACCTCAGTAATTCTTGATAGTCTGCTCTCTACTGACTTACTATATTTTTTAGGAATAAACAAGTCGCCGCGTCTAAATCCTAAAACCATTAAGTGAGTACCACGTGAGAACCATGACTTCTCCATTACTTTTTTAGACCCGTCATCTTGAACCTCTGAAATTTGCTTATCATACAATGAGAAGTGCTCATTGCTAAGCTTAATTTCTAACACCTCTCCTTGAGTTAATAAGAAGAATGAGTTTCTAGTTTTGTCCTTGTGGATCACAGTCCCGATAATCTTACTTAGTTTGTAAATAGGGATTTCCATTTGACCTTTTGTAAATACCCTTTCAACAAAAGGAGACTCTGGCAATTCTGAGAAGTCATTAACACCGTACATTCTTTTATTTACATGGGCAAGTTCATGAGGGTGTCGATAGAAGCACATGCTGTCCATTTCCCATTTAGAGATATTGCCCTCACAATATTTGTCCCAAGTCTGCTTGCAAATGATTTCATTATAAGTTTCAAGCAATACATCATGATTGTCTTTCAGCCATGCCTTAAGAACTAACATTCTTTTATCATACACCTTTTTCCATTGCGCCTGTGAAATTACAGGAGACCCATTTTCATATCCAATGAAGTCCTCTGCCTCACTTACATGTTTTGTAATAAAGTTATAAGTTCTATCATCAAGTGCGAACTTCGTACCAGACTTAAGTCCTTTCATATGTTTATTACACTCAAATAAAGCGCGATAGAAATTGTGTTCTTTAGGCAACATTCCCTCTTGAATAAGTCCATTAAGATTTGCCATTGTTAATTTCTTCTTGACTTCTGAAATACTCTCAATATACTCTTTCATAACTTCTTCTCTGCTTCTATCTGGCTCAATCTCATCAAATGCACCAGACTTAATTAGAGAGATCACTGCGGCCTTTCTTGGGCTTGTTTTTTCAACGAAATTCATCATAGAGGTATATGGCTTCTCAGACACAATTCGTTCAATATCAGAGTCGCCAACCCCGATTACGCCACGCAAACCAAAGATAATGCGATTATTTTTAATGTCGGGTCTGAAGTCTAACTCTGCCAAATTTACATCTGGTGGGAAGACATCTATTCCTGCTGACAAAACACGATTAATCGCCGTTGCCGTTTTACCATAGTCAACTGCCTTATTCTTAGAAGACTCTTCATCATCGATGAAGTCCTCATCTACATATTCTTCTGCTGAGCCAGAGTTAACAGTCAAGCAAGCAGTACTCCAATAGATTGGATGCGAAATATAGTTTAAGTACAATTCCTGGAAAGCGATGATTGAGTATGGAATGGTATGGTTTTTAGAGAATGAATATCCAGCCTGAGGCATTACCACTTTGTTCCAAATGTAGTTCGCAAATACTGTTCTCGTTCCATTTTCTTGGCACTTCTCAAAGAATAGTTGTTTAACTTTTTCCAATACATCTGCTTTCTTTTTAGCTACCGCTTTACGGGCCATGTTAGCCTCTTTCAAATCAAAGTTGGAAATTGACTTATCCATTAGAATTGTCATCATATCTTCTTGTGTTGCGGCGATACCATAGTATACTAGCAAGTGTTTTTCAATGATATTAATTTCCTTAGAATTGAGTTCATACTCTGCCATTTCCTCGTACCACAAGTTAATATTACTTTTAAATCTGGCATACTTGTCAAGAGGTGTTTCTTGCCCACGCTCTCCCATAAGTCGCATTAATGAGTTGGCATGAGCAAACTCAATAAGTGAGTGAGGGTTAATTTGTTTAACTGCGAGAGCACCAACTCCAGTGTCCATTTGGAAAAGGTCGATGACATTATTTCCTGCGGCCATGTCCCAAATTTCAGTGTTATCATAAGGCAAGATATCTGGGTGGATCAACTTGTCATATGTTTCTTTAAGTGTTTCTTCTTTTTTTACAACCCCATCTGCAATCAATAAGTCAATCATAACTCGAATTTTATCAAGTGATTTAATTGTAAGGAAGTCGTATTTCAATGAGCCCATATAGTCGCTATCGTCCATGTCGAACTGAGTTGTTTCAAGTCCACTCGGTGCTTTCATCAAAGCGTTGTTTCTAAGGTAGCCATGGTTGTAGATATATACCCCGCTGGCATGACTTGAGCGTTTATTTACAAGTCCCTCAATTCGCAAGATGATTTCTAGCAAGCCCTCATACTGCTCAACTTCTGCAACAAATGCTCTTACAGGTTGTCTGTCTTTTTCTCTGTTCCCATATACAACATCTTCTACCGACCAAGTTTCACCACGTGTAGTTGGGATAAAAGATGATAAATATTTTGCTTTATCTGTATCAATACCATTTGGATACTCATCACTTCTATATCCTCGACATGCTGTTAAACAAGCCGATTTAGACCCCTCAGTGCCGAATGTCGCAATGTTTAGAATGTTGTCGTTTCCGAAAAACTCCTTCATTGCCAACAAGATATTACTACGTCTTGTTGCTTGAGTATCGAAGTCGATATCCATGTTTGTCCAATGTTTCCACTGGCATGCACTATGTCTTCCACCACTCTATTTCAAGTGGGTCTGAACGGTACTACGGAACTGCGCTT
>JACCEE010040395.1_pt1 | contig 16729 bp, 16 predicted proteins | sample 7449931 | NCBI WGS metagenome assembly JACCEE01 (sample SAMN15323457, study PRJNA562643) | freshwater metagenome | isolation source: river surface water | place: USA:Blue River Watershed | collected 2017-08-19 | reverse complement strand
GGAACAACATATTCCATAAATCCTTCTATTTTGTACTCGCTCTTGTAGCTCATTTTGATTGTATAGGATATGGCATAGAGCAGACTTACTGCCACCTGATAATCTCCGTCCTCTTCATTGGGATTGCCCGTTCCTCTGACTGCTATATATTGGATACTTGGTACTTCAATCAATGACGGAGTTGTTTTTGGCTGATACAGTTCTTTGTATTCTTTCTTATAATCATATGGCATAGCTTAGTCCTCCTTTAAGATTTGATAGGCTTCTTTGGAATTGTCACCAAGCCTAGTGAAAAATTGCGGAAGCATATTTAAATGATGCTTGTGATCACAGTGATTCTCTACAATATGCTTCGTAACCTCGATTAATAGTTCTCCATTTTGACAAAACAGTTCACCTGCTTTTATGAAATTACTATGGTTGTATTCCTGTCCTAAATCAATACACAATTGACCTAGTCTACCATAGTTGCCATCAAAAACAATATCTTCTTGGCCCTTAATTCCCATCAAGGCATTTGGAAGTTTTGGAACTCTACCGCAACCAGATGCAATCGCAAAAAGTGTATTCTTATAGGCTTTATCAGATAATTGTTTCTCCCAAAGTGGCAATTCTTTTGCCACCTTATAAAATGCATTACATCCAAAAAAATTTGGCTTCTCACATAATTGGCGATTAGCTTTTTGCTTTAGGCATTGCTTTGCAAGTTCAAATTTGGGTGTCGGATGATTAGGTAGGCTAAATTTTACAAATCCATTCTTATCTCCCACCACATTTTTCTCTACCTGCCAAGCCTTCATCAAATCCTCCATTGGCAATACAATCTCGTCTTCTCGATCGCAATCATAACAGTAAAAGATTTCTTTCTCCTTATTATATCCGACAAGCAGAATATAATGAATCGGAATATGAAATTTATGATACATTTTAAGATAAGGTAGATAGTACATATCAAGTGGACCAACAATAACTGGCCGACCCTGATCAATTTCTGATCGAACCGATTTGATTGCATATTCCAACGTTCTTCCCACACTTATTTTGTATTCGAGTCCAAGATCATCTTTGATACTATTGTAGGTTTTATAGGTTCTGCCATCCGCAACCCCAAACATATAGGGATGATCAGCACTATTTTGCTTCAGTAGGATGGCCTCTCCAAAACTACTCAGTGCAAACAAAAATCCGTCAGGTAGGATTTCCCCAGTCCTTGTTTCATACAGATCTTCAATTCCACTCCACATACAACAACCACTTGCTAAATGATGCTCCAAATTCGTGATTTTCTGTTCTCGTTTCTTATCCATTTTTGTATTCATTTTTGTTTCCATTATTATTTTCCTTTCTCTTTAAAAACAACGTTTGTTTTCTTCTAAGAAAAGAATAAACCCTCGCACAATACGAGGGTCAATAGGATTAATTGATTTTTATTATGCAATTTTTTTCTTCCACATTTCTTTTGGTTTCAACAAATTTCAGAGCCAAAATAGAGACCGTACATTTTGTTTAAATACTCTCCCTGCGAATATCCTCTAATATATTCTCACTTTTCTCAGCTCTATGAATATCTAATGTGATAAACATAAGCGACGCAAAGGTTATTGTAATGGCGATAAGGTACTCAGTTACCGGTATTCCAAAGCTTATGTTACCATATAAATTTGACAGCGTTTTAGTGATAATTATCAATATTGGGGAAGAAACCAAAACTGCTATGATTACACTTCTTAAAAGTACTTCGCCAGCCTCAATAAGTAGCATTTTTCTCATCTGTGACTCCGTCATTCCCATAGAACGAAGTATTGCAAGTTCTTTTCTTCTGCATGTAATTCTGCCCTTTGTGGAGTTATACAGATTCAGCATGCAAATCACAGACGTAAGTGCCACAAAGCATCCAAGCAATATCTTAATTACAGAATTCATAGCACCTGATATAGTCTCCACATCTAATGATGCAGCGGAGATAACCGTTATCCCATAATTATCATTACTACCAATCATGTCATAATACATCCCATTAAGTTCCGAATAAAGTGCCGATGATTTATCCTTAAATTTCACTAATATGGTTTTTTTATATCCGAATTTTTCTCCATCATTAAAGTTCTTTGTGTTCTTATTATACATAGCTGCATCGATAAGCTTTTGTAAAACATCAAAATCCGTAATCACCCACAAATCCTGATTGTGAAATGTTACATAATCCTCCACTGTTTCGTTACAGGCGAAGCCTGCAATGGTCACTGTTTCTTTTATGTCCACGGCCTCTGTATAATTGAAAAAATTCACATCAAATCCAGCTCCTTTTTCTAAATCAGTCATCCTGTCTATTTCGTAAAACTTAAAGTCTATGTTTTCTTCAGAAAATCTATAACTGTCAGTAGACAGTTCACCGGGTTGAACAACAATTACCGGATTTGTATCCTTTTCCTCCATAATGGAGCTGTCAGCACCTGTGGACTTTATGATATCTGCCATAACTTTATCATCAAAAGCGATAAAATTAATATTTGATCTCATCAGGCCTAGATAATCATCCCATTCTTTCTCCGGCACATTATAGTCCTTCATTACTGCCTTATAAGCATCAATATATTCATCACTTAAAACACTTGTATCCGTATATCCAAAGAACATACCATCCATATATTCCACATATTCCTCTACGGAATCATCTGCCGCAATTCGAGCCTTAAGCTTTTCATATTCTTCGTCATATTGGGTATGAATACCTGCTGTAATAACAAAATCTGATTCAATCTCAAAATTTACAACCCCTTTATCCACCATAGCAATTTCCACCATAGAAGTCACTGCCTTTGAGGCATAAGTTGTTACAACAAATATAATCATAAAGATTGCTGCTGCCCAGATTAAACCTCTTGTTTTCTTCTTTTCTCTACTTACAGAATTAGAAGCAAGCATTCCACAGGCTCCGAACATCTTTATACTAAGCCTATTGGTAGCACATTCTCTTGTGCCCCTAGTTGCGTTTCCTCTTATACACTCTATTGGTCCAATCTTGCCTATTTTTCTAGCAGGAATGTAGGCTGATATCCACACTGTAATTACGGAAAATGCCATGGTTAAGACTACACCTACAAGAGAGATTTCCAATGGAACTTTATCAATTCTAGCTGCTGAATACATTCCAAGAAGGGTATCTAAATATGGTTTTATCACCTTCATACCAAGCTTTACCACACAAAGCCCTACCAAAAAACCCACTGGAAGACCAATAAGCAAAAGTATAAATGCCTCATAGTAAACACTACTACTTTTCTGCTTCTTGGTAGCTCCCACAGAAGATAACATTCCAAGATACTTCGTTCTCTCATCAAAAGAAATATTGAACACATTGTAAATAAGCACAACTGAGGCCGTAATAATTAGCGCTACAAAAAATACAGTCATCACATTTACGATAGCATTAACAGTTGCATCATCTGAGTTTTCAGAAAATATCAGAAGCATATTGTTAATCTCATATTCATTATCCGCTCCAACAATTTCCTCTATTGCAGAATCGTACATTCCATTTCTCTTCAGATCAAATCTGATAGAAACATTCTTTACTCCATTTGGAACATTCACACCATCGTTATAGATAATAGCCGTATAACCTCCAGCCTCCCTTCTTTCATACTTTGGTTTCTCAATAAATCCCACTACAGTATATGTGTCCTTGTATCCTGTAGACTCTGTAATCTCTGAAAAATCAGGTGTTTCTCTGAAGAAAGGGAATCCTAACGGCGCTTCCTTCTTTTCTCCTGCATTAATAGTAAAGTTGTAATGAGGAAATATCGTATTTCCAACCTGACTTTCATCCTTCACTATATATCTCTTCATCATCTCACAATAGATGGTATCTCCAATTTTTATGACTGCACCATCATTTACTGCTTCAATATTTAAAATGATTTCCTTTTCATTCTCCGGTAATCTTCCTGCAACAAGCTTTATATTATGAAGTCTGAAGGCTTGTGAATTGTAGCTCTTGATTTGAAGATAAGGTCTATCCACATTTGCAGATTGCAACAAATATGCGTAATCTAAATCTGAAGATATACCAATCTGCTCTATATCTTCTAGTTTAGTAAGTTCACTCAGTTCTTGATCTGTAATGTCATAAACATTGAAATGCCATCTTCCCCATTCCAAGCTAGCTAACTCTTCAAGATAATTAGTTGCAGTATCCTTTCCCACAAATACACAGGTCATAAGCACCACCATGAAAACAATACCAAATATTGTGGTGATGGTTCTCTTTTTATTCTTCTTCATGTACTCTCTAGTAACATGATGGACTATCCTATTGTTCGTCATTACTTGTCACCTCCAAGCACACGAATTCTTTCATCCTTAACTAGTTTACCATCCTCTATATATATAATTCTGTCTGCCTGAAGAGCTATACTTTCATCGTGGGTAATAAGAATTAATGTTTGCTTATGCTCTCTGTTAGAATCCTTTAAAAGTTTCATGATATCCTGTCCATTCTTTCTGTCCAAGTTACCCGTTGGTTCATCGGCCAAGACAATTGCAGGACGATTAAACATGGCTCTACCGATAGAAACTCTCTGCTGCTGACCACCAGAAAGCTGACTCGGTAGATTCTTCCTTCTATCTTTAAGTCCTATTTGTTCTACAAGTAAATTTAGTCTTTCACGATCCATCTTTCTACCGTCTAAAAGGTGTGGTAGCATAATGTTTTCATCTACATTTAACACTGGCATAAGATTGTAAAACTGATAGATAAGTCCAATTTGTCTTCTTCTAAATATGGCTAACTTGTCCTCCTTTAAACTGTGCACATCTGTATCCTCAATAAATACTTTTCCACTGGTTGGCTTATCAACTCCACCTAATATATGAAGCAAGGTAGACTTGCCACTTCCTGATGGTCCAACGATGGATACAAACTCTCCCTTCTCCACGGAAAACGATACATTATCAAGAGCCTTAATCACGTTATCCCCCTTACCGTACTCCTTTGTTAAATTCTCACATCTTAATATATCCATTTTTGAAATCCCCCTAAGATTAGTATTTGTATGTAGATTATTGTTTTTCTCATTTTCTGACATGTTGTCATTATAACAAAGCTCATAAAGAAGAAAATGACTCCCAGATGAATTGTTAGTGACATTTTTATCACTTTCACTCATCCTAGTAGTCATTTGGTGTCATGTTATTACGGATACATCTTAATGAAAAATTTACTTCCCTTGCCAACTTCGCTTTCCACAGTAATATTTCCGTTTTGTCTCATTATAATCTGCTTGGACATAGCAAGTCCTATTCCTACGCTACTGCTAGAAGAACCCGGAGCTTTGTAAAATCTCTTAAAAATATTAGGCAAATGCTCTTTCGGTATACCTTCTCCTGTATCTGAGACAACTATTTCTGTTGCTAAATTGTTCCAAATGGCATTTATACTAACCTGCCCGCCTTCTCCTGTATGCTCGATACAGTTTTTCACAATATTTGATATGGCTTCCCTAGTCCACTGCTTATCACAGTTTATAAACACTTCAGCAGGACATTTTAGATTCATCTCTACGCCCTTAACTTCGGACATTATCTCAAAGGTTTCAACAATATCCTCAAGCATCTCCTTAAGATTAACCTTCTCCAACTTAAGCTCCAACATATCTGCTTCTAACTGAGACAAGGTAAGTAGGTTCCTAACCAGCCAGGTTATTCGCTTCGTCTGCTGATTAATTTTTCCCACATAATCAAGTCTCTTTTCATCAGTCAGCTCTGGCGCACCAAGAAGTTCTGTCATTATGGTTATGGCTGTCATCGGCGTCTTAATTTGGTGAGATATATCTGATAGCATATCTACCATGTATTTCTTCTGTTTTTTTTCTTCAGAGTACATTTCCTTAAGCTGCACCACCAACTTATATATCTCGCTTTGCAAAATACTTATCCTGCCCTCTGTCATTGAGTTAAGTGGCGGGAGTTCCAGATTATCTTGCACCTTCATAAGATACATAATCAGCTCATCTAGTTTGTTTTCTCTTTTTCTGTGACTTATTATGCTTATCATAAGATTAAGCACTAGGGCTATACCTAAGGTTATTTCCACCACAAGTGGTTTTTTTATCAGTATACTTATAAATAATGCCACTACTGTCACAACAATCTGTATTATTATTTCCATTGTAAGATATCTCCCCTAATCCATCCGATACCCAATACCTCTTATTGTCTGTATCAGCTGATTCTCATCTGTGTCTCCCAGTTTCTTTCTAAGACGTTTTATATATACACTGAGGGTATTATCATTGACAAAGTCACCTGCATCATCCCAAATCTGCGACAGTATTTGTTGCCTTGATATATTTTGTCCTCTGTACTGTATAAATATCAAAAACAGCTTATACTCCATAGCCGTCAGGATGATTTCCCCACCATCTTTATAAACCTTTGCAGTATTTATATTTACCTGAGCATCTCCTACATTGACTATTCCAGTATTAGGGCTGTCTGCCCCTGTGCTGACAAGATTACCACTTCTTCTAAGTATGGCCTTCATTCTTGCAAGAAGCTCTCTGATTCTAAATGGCTTGGATATATAGTCATCTGCTCCCTGTTCCAAAGCAAGAACAGTATGTATCTCATCATCACATGCTGTCAAAAATATAATAGGCATCTGACTTTTTTTTCTAATTTCCTTGCACACAGCATATCCATCACCGTCAGGAAGATTTATATCTAGTAGACTTATATCTATATTTTCTTCGGAATTAAGAATTTCAAAGGCTTTACTTTGAGTTTTTGCTTTTAGTACCTTGTAGCCTTCCTGCTCCAAAGCTATTCCCAAGCCCTCAGAAATTATTTCATCATCTTCTACAACCAATACTGTCATTTGGCATCCCTCCAGCAATTGTTATTTTTATCTTGCACTGTCTATTTTCTATCCCCGAATCGGAAAGCAAATCTGTGTCACAAACTTCTGCTCTTCCACACAATTTTCTGGTGAACGATGATAGATGCAAAATGATGGACCCACAATCACCAATTGATTCTTCTCTAACCAATCTGCAACTGAGAGATTGATTTTAGATATTTGCGAATAACTTCCTTCAAAAATCACGGAAGCCATGTCCATACTCTCTAGTCTATAAACGCTTAGAACCGCTTTTCTTCCTTCTAGTTCATATTCTTGTTGAAAAGAAGTATATTCACCATCCAGTGTAAGCATGACCTCTACGTCAATCGTTTCTGATGCTTCACTTTGATCATGATAAAATGCCATGGCAATGGAAGATTTTGTGGATTTTGCATTCAGTATTTTACCAGTTTGTTTTGCACAGGCCTTGGTCAACTCCTCCCACAAAATTCCTTCCATAGGATAACTTGGAATCTGACTGCGTAGACTGATTACCCAGGTAGACTCAAATTTATTTCGAACAACAGGATTTATGATTTTTTCTACTCGTTTACTGTCTTGCAACATGCTCTCTATTTGATGAATTTGTTCTCCTATTTTAGCAAGCTCTGCAACTTTTTCACGCCGTTTTTCTTCCATTAGAAAATCAATTTTGAATTGATCTAAGGTCAATAATTCCTGCATTTGTTCTAACCCAAAACCCATTATTTTCCAAGCATTAATCTGATTTGCTTTCACTAATTGAGATTTATCATAATACCTATAACCATTTATCTCATCCACATACTCTGGAACTAAAATTCCTATTTTATCATAGTTTCTTAACATATGAATACTCATGGACGATAATGCTGCAAACTCCCCTATTTTTAACATCTTACTCACCACTGTCACTTTTTATAGGTTCTTTTTATTGGTTCTTTTTCATAATAAGATTCAGCCACTGCTCATCCCTTCGATCCTCACGAACGTCTGCGCTTACCCAGTGATTCACAATGGATAATTGTGGATTTGCTTTCAAAATTGGATCCATTCTTTCCAATGTCATATCTGTAAAATATCGTTCGTTTCGCATTCCTTCAAATTCCCCATACTTAAATGAAGCATATAGAATTCCACCTTGTTTTAAAGCTCTACTTAGGATAGAAAACAACTTAGGCAAGCGGTCATAGGGAACATGTAAAATAGAAGCACACGCCCAGATTCCATCATACTCATCCTTGGCATCTAACTCAAAAAAATCCATCTGCCGAACCGTAATTCCAGTATATAGTGATGCTTCTTCACATAATTTCTTGGAACCATCCACAGCCTCTACTTGAAATCCTCGATCAAGCAGTTCTTTGGTGTCGCGTCCCGAACCACAGCCAAAATCAAGGATTTTGCTTTCCATTGGCAACGCCTTAATAAATGCTTCCATAACTGTAGACATGGAAGCATTACTTGTCTGTTCAATAAATTCTTTCGCATTATTATCGTAAAAGGAGATTGTATCATCCATTATTCTTTCATCCAGTCTTCCCATATCTTAGGGCAAAATCCAACAGTTGCTTTCGTTCCATTACGAACAATGGGCGTCTTTAGCACTTGTTGATTCTCAAGTACCTTATCATCTTGATCTTCACCACTCATATGTTTGATAAGTGCTAAGGTAGTTTGATCTTTGCAATTAATGTCCAATAGATTTTCAAGACCTTTCACACTTTGCTTAACACTTAAGTATTCTCGTTTACTGAGTTGCTTTTCTTTTAAGTCAATCATCTGAAAAGCAATATTTCTTTCTTTAAAAAAGCGTTGCGCTTTTTTGGTATCAAAACATTTTGTTGTTCCAAAAATCTGTATATTCATTGTTTCCACCTTTGTATATTTGTATATGCTAAGAGATTAAATAATCAATTCATTGTATCAGATTTGCACGCAAATTTGTAGGGGAATCTATTCAATAATATTGACAGCTTCCAACTAAATCCTCATAAAAAATTGGCAAATATTATCCATGATTTCCCCTTTTATTATGCTTACACTTATCTAAAACAATAATTTACCCCTTGCTAATCGCATACATATATTCACCCGAAGTCACACCAGTCTTTGGGTAAAATCTCGTACCTTTATCATCCATTAGCTTCAAACCAATCTTTTGCATGACTCGTTCAGAAGAAATGTTTCTTGAATCACAATGAGCAATGACTCTTTGGACCGACAATTCATTAAATGTATACTCGACCAGTGCATTCGAAGCTTCTGTCGTAAATCCATTGTTACGATAGTCTTTGTGGAGAATCCAGCCTATTTCACATACGGTTCTATCCGCAGTGAAATAGGCTCCTACACCACCAATTACCTTATCCTCTAAAATCATGACGTATTCATAACATCCCGGTTCTTCTTTAGACCACTCAGCTACTACATAGTCTACAAATCCCTTGGTCACATCAATGGTTTCATTGGGCAAATACAACATCATTGTAATATCCTGATCACATGCATATTCATGAATTGCATTCACATCAGAGTTCTCAATCGGTTTAAGAATTAATCGATTTGTATAGATTTTTTTGGATGAAAGATCAATCATAGTATATTCTCCGGTTTTGCAATTCTGCTCGTCCACTCTGCTTCTGAAAATCCCGTCATTACAATATCTCCATCCACAATCAGTGGACGTTTAATAAGCATACCATTGGTTGCAAGAAGCCTTAACTGTTCTTCTTCACTCATGGTTGGAAGCTTATCCTTAAGTTGTAGATCTTTATACACGAGTCCACTGGTATTAAAGAATTTCTTGAGTGGTAAACCACTTCGTTCATACCAATCCCTTAATTCATCATAGGAAGGATTATCCTCCACGATGTGTCGGTCTGTATATTCGATTTTGTGTTGGTCTAGCCATTTCTTGGCTTTTTGACAGGTTGAACATTTTGGGTATTGTATGAAAAGCATTGGTTACCTCCTGTGGGGTTACAAAACAACAATAAAATTGACTTTTTACTAGCATTCACTTTTTTCTTCTCTTATAACTAATAAACAGTGGTTTTCTCGTCCACCAAGAGGCTTTCTTGTCAATAAAAACAAAAATTTAAGTTAATATTAAAAATGGATTTAAAATCTGATATTTGAATTTTGCTCTATGATAATTCCAAAATTCCGCACGAATACATTTTTACTGCAAGCCCACCTCTAATTATACTGATGATACGAATTAAATCCCAAAAACTTTCAAACACACAATACTTCTAGCCTCTTCTGTAACAATGTATGGCATATGATTATACTTTATTAAAGCACTAATCACAGTAGTATTAGGATGCTTATATCTGCTCATGTATCCAGCTGATATGATATGAAATACGTTCTTTTTTGCCAATTCAATATTGAAATTATTTTTTGACCCATGATGTGGTATCTGAATGCACCCAATATGTTCCCAAAAATTCACATAAGCATTTTTTAATTCTTCCCATTTTTGATTACCGTAAGAATTGTAATCTCCCATGTACAAACACCCTGATGGCTTTCTATTGTCTGCAGCAATTCTATTAATTTCACAAGAATCCTCACAATAATAACATCCAAATCCCCTACACACTCCACTCCAGCAGTCTCTATAATTATACTTATAAATGTAATCCTTCTCGCTGCTTTTTGGAAGTACCAAAACAATCTGGTTGAATCGGTTTGAAGTTTCTCCCGAAAACAGGGTCATAGAGTTTGTATTAAAATCTCCAGAAATCTTACGATATGCTCTCTTTACTTTTAGCCTATCGTCATTAGCATTTATTTGCCATAAATCAGACATTTCATGTGAAGTAATATCTATACCGAATTCAACCTTCAAGTTGTCGAGCAACTGCTTCACACGCTCCTTATGTCTAAAATTATAGGGTACAAATGACCATTTAAGCAAATTCCTATTGCTCGTATTTCTAAGCCCCTCAATTAAGTCAAAAATATTCTCACCCGAACGCATTCTTTTTAAGTTGTAGATTCCGCTCAGTGTAATCCATCTGCACGGAAAAACTGAACCACTATCACGGTGATACCGGACCACCTTCACGGAAGGTGTACCATTCACATAGATTTCTCCTATAATGAAATTGGCACACATCAGTGTGACTATCATTTTAGGAGGACGATAATTATGGTTAATTATCGAGAAATACTAAGGCTTACAAGCCTTGGTTACACACAGCGTCAAATCGCTGCAAGTGTTCACAGTTCCAGAAGTACCATTAGTGAAGTACAGGAACTGGCTAAAAAAGCGGATTTATCATTTCCACTTGATGAATCTATTACAAATGAAGTATTGCTGATGACCTTCCATCCGGAACGTCTCACAGCAACAAATCCAAGAGTGGAACCTGATTACAGTTTCATTCACAAAGAACTCGCAAAACCAGGTGTAAACTTGAGTCTGCTCTGGACAGAGTATTGTGAGAATGCTTATTCAAGTGGCAAAACACCTTACATGTACTCTCAGTTCTGTGACAAGTATCGTCACTGGGCAAGGCTGACAAAGGCAACTATGCGAATTCAACATAAGCCTGGTGATGCCATGCAGGTTGACTGGGCAGGAAATACAATCAAACTTTACGATCGCTACACTGCTGAAACAACCGATGTTTATCTATTTGTAGCAGTTCTTCCTTGCAGCTGCAAAGCTTATGTGGAAGCCTGCGAAAACATGAAAAGCGAATGCTGGCTTAGCTGTCACTCCCATGCGTATTCCTATTTTGGTGGTGTTACCCGTCTTTTGATTCCTGATAATCTAAAAACTGGAATCGTAAAGAACACAAGATATGAAACCATCATCAATCGTAGCTATCAGGAATTAGCTGAATACTACGGAACTGCAATTGTTCCATGCCGTGTAAAACGTCCGCAGGACAAGAGCCTGGCAGAAGGAAGCGTGAAATACGCATCCACATGGATTATTGCTGCTTTAAGAAATCGAAAATTCTTCAGTATGCAAGAGATACATGAAGCTATTGCAGAAAAGCTCGAAGAGCTGAATAGTTATCCTTTCAAAAAACGGGAAGGGAACCGAAACACTGCTTATCTCGAAGAAGAAAAAAGTTTCATGAAGCCGCTCCCATTTACCCCGTATGAACCTGCAGTCTGGTCCACTGCTAAGGTTCTCCAAGATTATCTCATAACTGACGGTAAAAACAAGTACTCCGTTCCATTTGATTTAATTGGAGAACAGATAGACATACGCCTTACAAAGAATACTGTTGAAGCCTATTATCATGGATCAAGAGTTGCATCTCATCCGAGGTTGTTGATTGCACAGCGAGAACCTGTTGTTCAAGCAGAACATATGCCGCAAAATCATCAAAAATATCTAAGTCGAAACGAAGATGAATTTCGTTCTTGGGCAAATACAGTTGGTCCTCGTACCAGTGAAGTTGTGGAACTTTTCCTCTGCTCTGGTTCAGAACCGGAGCAGGGTTATAAATCATGTGCAAGCCTGACAAAGTTGTCTGACCGTTATGGTCATGACCGATTAGAAAAGGCGTGTGAACGGGTACTGTGTTACACCTCAGCTCCTGCCATCAGAAACATCAGCGCCATACTGAAAAATGGACAAGACAAAGTTCCAACAGCTACAGTAGATAATGCTTCCAATAGCGGAGGTATTACCAGAGGTCCGGGCTATTACAGACGAGGAGGTGCACAGAATGATTAATGAACAAACTTGTGAAACTCTCCGAAAAATGAAACTTGCTGCAATGGCAGATGAACTGACACGTCAGTTGGAAGACCAGACTTCTTATGGAACACTTGGCTTTGAGGAACGATTGGGATTAATGGTTGATGCCGAGTGGAATCGCCGGCAATCTAACAAACTGGCACGTTACATAAAAACTGCAGATTTCTCTATCTCAAGTGCAACGATTGAAGGAATCGAATACCACGAGGACCGTAAGCTTGATAAAACTGAAATTCTACGGTATGCAACCTGTAAGTACATTGATGAAGGACATCACATCATCCTGAAAGGTGCATCTGGTAATGGGAAAACTTATCTTAGCAATGCTTTAGGAAATGCTGCGTGTCGTAAGTTTAAAACAGTACAATACATACGAATGCCTGAAATTCTGGATGAATTGAATGTTGCTAAAGGCTGCGGCACATTGAAAAAGCTGTTAAAAACCTATAAAAAGGTAGACCTACTTATTTTGGACGAATGGTTAATACGTCCACTAACCCCGCAGGAATCATACGATCTACTCGAAATAATCGAAGCACGCTGCACAGACGGATCCATCATCTTCTGTACTCAGTATGAACCAGATGACTGGTATTCACGGCTGAACCCTAACTCATCAGATCCAGAGTGTGGAAGTGCCATTACCGATTCAATCATGGATCGAATCATACATAATTCTTATCAGGTTCTAATTGATGGACGTGTCTCTATGAGAGAACGTCATGGTCTTAAGGCAGCTAGCCAGAAAGGAGGTGTCCATGAATAATTATTGTGCCTTCAGTAAAGATCACAAATGTATCAACTGGACTGATTATGAAATGACTCGCTACGAATTAGAAGAAGCGAATGATTTATGTCATGGGAACTGGATTGAAATCCAACATCAACAAGAGTATATCGATTTACTACAGGAAACTCTCAGACAACACGGAATTAACGTTCCATCAGAATACTAAATAAACAATTGCACTCTTTCTGGAATGGTATACACTATCATTTCGGAAATGGGTGCTCTGGATTAACAGCAATCATTCAACGGTATACTTTCCGTGAAGGTGGTTCGCATCTTCCGTGACAGTGGTTCTAAAACCCCGTGCAAATGGTGCAGTGTTATCGGAATATACACAGATCTTCAATTCCACTCCACATACAACAACCACTTGCTAAATGATGCTCTAAATTCGTGATTCTTTGATCTGGTTTCCTTTTCATTTTTGTTTCCATTTTTGTTTCCATATTCGTTTCCTTTCTCTTAAAAAACAAAGTTTGTTCTCTTCTAAGAAAAGAATAAACCCTCGCACAATACGAGGGTCAATAAGATAAATTGTAAGCGATCTTAAAGAGCGCTTACAATACACCTCCTTAAAATGTTTTCCATAAGAACAATAAATAGTAATCTATAAAAAATAAGTAAAATTTATTATATATAATCAAAAAGTGCTTTGTACTAGAATTTTCATTATTTAATTTGGAATACTTCTGTTTTCTTTTTACGATCCCATAACTCAATATTACAGTCTTTTGCTAAATAGGTCGCATTTGATGTATAAACAGAATTTGTTATTACCATTCCCCTGTTACATTTGTAATGATGAATTGCTTCTACAACCTCTTGGACCGCTTTGGGAACAAAAAAATCATTTCCAAAATAACGCCTTTTATTCCTAAATACACGAATTTATTTATTGGAATGAGACTAAAAGATACTTCTAAGCAAAGCTATTTTTCTAGAATTTCCCACGTGTATGTATCTACTTGCACTTCTTTGCCACTTTTTTTATTTATCCACCCCTTTTCCTGTGTCCACTCATAAGAGTTACCATCAGCAATCATATCAAGCAAAAAATAATTGTTTTTGACAGAAACTGTTTTTTCAAGCATTTTGGATTTGTTTGAAAGATTAATGTCATATACCTCAATTCGCTCAATTTCATCTTTTTCAATACAATCAACTCTATTAAAATAACGAGTAGAATTTGATCTAAAAAGATACATTTGTGTTAGATTTGGAAGTGCAAATGAATTACTTGATTCGACTTTTATCGTTTTTCCATTCTGTTCTATATTTGTCTTCAATAAACTATTTAAAATCTGACCTTGCCCGACATACTCAACTTTACCAGATAAATCAACAGATGCAACATATACTGATTGTTCTATTTCTTCCATTAAATTTTTGGAAGAATCATACAAAATAAATTTCCAGGATTGATCCCCCTTTGAATCGACATCATTTAGTAATCTACTATCAACACAAACTGCTATTGTTGCAAAATTTTCTATATTTTGATCATAGTCATGCAAAATTTTAATTACTTTATCATAGGCTTCACTTTTTTCTATATTAGAATCGGTCTCTTTAATTATACCAATTTTATTCCAAAATATTAAAATGGCAATTACTACTACAACTAATCCCAAGAAAATAAATCTTTTATTTCTTTTGTTTTCCATAAATTCCCTCCTATTATTATAATAGTCTCTCGTAATCTCTAAGCCCGTAAAATCAAGGTTTTCGGATTCCTTTTTTATTAAAATCCACCACTTTTTATCAAAAATCACTTGACAATTTCATCGAAAAATGGCCACCTCGCGCTCTTGTTTATAAGATAATTTTCGATTGGAAGCGATTTCTATGTTACCTGTTAATTCTGGCAGCCATTCCACCTATCATACCTTGATATAATGTTGCTGCAGTGTCTGAAAGATTACCTCCTGACGCCTCTTTTAACTGACCAATTGAATTAACTAAAACTGATGATTCTTCTGATTGACCAAATTGCATCTAAAAGACAAAGATTATCAGATTCACAGATGGCAATATCGTTCTCAATGCGGTTGCATTATCTATTTTCTATCCCCGAACCGGAAAGCAAATCTGTGTTACAAACTTTTGCTCTTCCACACAATTTTCTGGCGAACGATGATAGATACAAAATGATGGGCCAACAATCGCCAATTGATTCTTCTCTAACCAATCTGCTACTGAGAGATTGATTTTAGAAATTTGTGAATAACTTCCTTCAAAAATCACGGAAGCTACATCCATATTCTCCAATTGACGAATGCTTAGAACCGCTTTTCTTCCATCCAATTCATATTCTTGTTGAAACGCTGTATATTCTCCATCAAGTGTAAGCAAAACCTCTACTTCAATCGTTTCTGAGGCTTCACTTTGATCATGGTAGATTGCCATAGCGATTGCAGATTTCATTGATTTCGTATTCAATGTTTTACCCGTTTGTTGCGTGCAGGCCTTGGTCAACTCCTCCCACAAGATTCCTTCCATAGGATAACTAGCAATCTGACTGCGAAGACTGATTACCCAGGTTGACTCGATTCTATTTCGAACAACAGGATTTGTGATTTTTTCCACTCGTTCACTATCTTGCAACATGCTCTCGATTTGATGGATTTGTTCTCCTATTTTAGCAAGCTCTGCAACTTTTTCACGCCGCTTTTCTTCCATTAAAAGTTCGATTTTGGATTGATCCAAGGTCAATAATTCCTGCATTTGCTCTAACCCAAAACCCATTATTTTCCAAGCATTAATCTGATTTGCTTTCACTAATTGAGATTTATCATAATACCTATAACCATTCATTTCATCCACATATTGTGGAACTAAAATTCCTATTTTGTCATAGTTTCTTAGCATATGAATACTCATGGACGATAACGCTGCAAATTCGCCTATTTTTAACATCTTACCCACCTCTGCAACCTTTTTATAGCTTCATTTTATTGGTTCCTTTTCATAATAAGATTTAGCCACTGCTCATCGCCTCTATTCTCACGAACATCAGCACTCACCCAGTACTTTAAAACCTCCAACTTCGAAACTTGATTCAAAACTGGCCTTAACCGCTCCATTGTCATATCGGTAAAATAGCGTTCATTTCTCATGCCTTCAAACGATCCATATTTAAAAGAAACATACAAAATCCCGTCTTGCTTAAGTGCCCTATATAACTTTCCAAAAAGATCTACCAAATCATCATATGGCACATGAAGAATGGATGCGCATGCCCAAATGCCATGATATTCATCCACTTCGTCTAATTCCATAAAGTCCATTTGGCGAACCGCCATTCCAGTAAAGGTAGATGCTTCTT
>JACCEE010549224.1_pt1 | contig 16733 bp, 14 predicted proteins | sample 7449931 | NCBI WGS metagenome assembly JACCEE01 (sample SAMN15323457, study PRJNA562643) | freshwater metagenome | isolation source: river surface water | place: USA:Blue River Watershed | collected 2017-08-19 | reverse complement strand
TAAAACCCGCTGCATCACTTAAACCGCCAACTTTTTTACCATGATAAAGTGCACCATGTGCTTGAGCGGCATCTTCAATCACTTTCAAGTCAAATTTTTTGGCAATGGCGTTGATTGCATTCATCTCAGCGGGTTGACCGTATAAATGCACTGCAATAATTGCTTTTGTTTTCTCAGTGTAGGAGTTACTCTGCTAAGTCTATTGCTTTTCAATGAGATTTAAATCATTTTCAATTTTCCGTGCCTGCACCTCATCGCCCAGCAACTGATAAAGCAATAGTACATTCTGGTACTCATTCTTTAATCGGGTTAAATCACAGCTAACAACGGTCATTGTTTTACATAAATCGATCATCTGCAATCTAGTATTTAGTTCTTGGCGCATATTCTCTTCTAAACCGATACCGACAGAGGTGGTGGTATCCTCATCTAATTCAGGTTCAGGCGCAGCGGAAGAAGATGCCATTCCATAGGTGGCTGCCAAAGCAGAATAGGCATTGAATAGTCCAGCCTTATCTCCTAGGGAGTCATAAATACCTATGGTTTTCTTGTAGATACTGATAGACTTCTCCCAGTTATTAATGCTGGTATAAAATTGCCCCAACACTGAGTAATCAGCCGCAAGAAACTGTTCAGTGTAATTTGGACCACGGCTTAACACCTCGATCTTTTTTAAATATGCCTGTTCAATACGAACAAGTAAATCAGGAAGATTCTTCTTTAAAGCATCTATACACGCTTTTTCTTTAGAAAAATAACAGTTACTATAAAACTCTGCCAATTTAATATAATCTCTATTGCTCTCTTCTTGATTATTCAATTGTTGATTTAGGAGATATCTTTTTCGATAGAGATATTCCAGCTTGGAATATGAAGAATCTAGTTCCAAACTGAGTAAAATCACAGGAATCAGCTGATTAACTAATTCTAATGCTTTAGCTAAATGTTTCTGTTTTTCATAAATATCTATGAGGATAGTCTTATCTACCATAATCGCTGTTGAATCATCAATAGACTCGCTCAGTTCTAGGTGTTTAAGATACTGTTCCTTTGCTCCTTCTAAATTCCCTAGTTTGTAAAATAAATCAGCCATCTTTGCTACATGTTGAATTGTTCTTTCCAGAGTTTTTTCACTCTTGGTCATAGCCGTTGCTTGATTTCGATAAACCAAAATGCTGGTACCAACAGATTCCGGTTCAGTCGATGAGGTGCAATTTGATCCCGAAAATAGCTCTTGCATTCCACTAAAACTGTCATTAATGGAAAAACTAAGGGGTATATTCGCTTGAATTTTCTTGATTAATTTAAATTGGGAACCCAACGCGTATCGTTCGTCAAAATAGCTTTCTTCATTGGAAAGTTTTTGTATATAAGTGGTTGTAGGAAATACTAAATGGTTAATGTTTAGGAAATCTTGTTCCTCAGCATGAACACTATCTTGTTGTAAAATAACAAAATCTGTTTTACTATTAATAGAACATACCCAAAAAGCACATGTTTTATCGTACAGGTTGGGCATAGGAATTGATGGATCGTGCACAATCGAACTGTTTACAGGAATATCTCCTATAATAAATCGTTTAGATTGATATTGGGTAGTATTGTAAGTTAATTTGTTTAACATATCGTTGGCAGCGGTAATTGCCAAAATACTTGTTAAAAAAACAGGTGAAAAATAAATTCCCAACAACAGTGCAAGAGAGAATTTCAGATACTTACTATATGCTAACGAGGATAAAAGCTCCAAGGTAAACGTTATAGTCGCTATTATGTTGAGAATTAACAGTGGTAAAATTGGGTAAAACACACTTAAAGAAACAGGCGAGTTAGAACCATATATTATGAACACAATAAATAGGTTGCAATATAACAAACTTGTTATAAATAGTATATTAACGCTATTAATTTTTGTAAATATTAGGTAGGATATGACTGCCACCAATACAATCATATTTAAATTTATTAAGGAGTCATTTTGATAATCAAATAACCAAACAGGGGAGGAGAGCAGGTTCGCGAATGATGGCTGAACACTATCAATCATTTGTTGTTCCCCATAAACATTGTAAAATTCAAATATTATATGGGGGTGGACTAATAGGGTGACGGATATGGCTATTCCAAAAGTATATAATAAAATCTTGGCAAATTTTCTGGACAGCAACATGCCAGAATAGGAAATACCATTCCCATGGCAATAACTGAGAAAAAAAGAAAAGAGCACGGGCACTAAAACAAATGCAAATACCGATTTGGTCAGTATCGCAAGAACTAAACTTAAATAGCTAATGTAAAAATAATGGTAGTTTTGGGCTGTTGTAAATTTTACCAGATAAAGAATGGCAATAAGGGCAAATACCATACCCATATTTTCTGGGTGAACGGAGTAGAAGAAAAGACTTCCTATTGGGTGCAGCATAAATAGCAATGTACCTAAGAAAGCTATTAACTCACTTTTAAACAGCAACTTGGAAAGATTAAAAAATAGGATACAGGAAATAAATCCTGCAACAAAAGACGTCAGGCGGAATACGCTAGAAAAATCATATAAATCATAATTGCTTAATTGATTCGTGTCATACCAACCAAGAAGATAGCCAATATTTGTTATTAGAGTTATTATGACAAAATTGATGTCATCAAATACCCAACTCTGGGAAAATTTGAAAAAGGGAGGATTCAAAAATCGTTCGATGGAACTTATTGTTGACTCAGGAATCTTCTCCAATACTTGCGCGAACATAGTCCCATCGTTAAAGAAGGCAGAGTGTAGAAATAATGAGACAAATGCTAATGTTAGTAGCAGATAATATGGAGACTCGGGATGTTCTTGCTTCATGGCTGTTCCAAACAATGTAGTGTTATTAACTTAAAGTGAGTATCGCGTATCCAAGAATACAATCCCATCAATCTACACGTTAACGTTCTTCACGAAATAACGTGGGACTAAACATAGGATTTTTCAGGACAAAAATAAGCAAATATAATAAAACCATTGTCTTTATTTGTCCCCCACAACTACCATTTTCATTGCTAATTAAGTACGTTTGTGGCGTAAATAAAATAGCAAAAGAAATCAATATATGTAGTGCTTGTTTAGTACTAAACCCAGTTGTTTCAGCATCATAAGCCAAAAATATCATAAAAACACCCCATGGAATAGTAAGATAAAGCAATTTATAGTCCATAGAGGCAAATGGAAACAATAAAATAGCAATAGTAAATATAAACAGTTGATTTAAAAAGGGAAGATAGTAAATTTTCGATACATAAACTATAGTAAAACCAACCGAGATGATTATAAAATACAAATAATAAACAAACATCATATTCATTTGAGGTTGTATCGTAAAGAGTATCTGTTTAGTGAAAGAAAATAGTGAAATATCTTGTGCTAGATTCATGCTTCCAAGCAGGACACTATCCCTAGTCCATAACAATCCATCCAAAACAGCACTTAAGGTGCATGAAATGGAACCAGTAAGTTCATAGGCAGAAAATAAAAAAAACCACAATAAAAATAATAAAGAAAATACAAATTCTCTATACTTGCCTTTATGAATAAGCAATAATAAAAATATACCCGGATAGAATTTCATTGAAGTTGCTATGGCAAACAAAACTCCAGCAGAAAGGAACCTATTATTCACAAAACTAATAACTCCTAACACGGTAAAAATCCACAGTAAACCTTCAATATTTGCCCTGTCCAATTCAATCATAAGTGGATAGGAAGTGAGTACGGTCAAGGCAATTGTTATCCAGAACATTTTTGCCATAGGCGAATGACGCAACCTATATCCTAAAATAAGTGCTGCAACACAAGCCGTCATGAACACACTTAGCAAATAGAGATGAACAGGTTCTGTTGGGTACAGAAAATGGAAAAACGCATACCCATATGTAGCTGTAGGAGAATAAGTGACTGGTGGGTGGTTCTTAAATAAGGACTCATCAACTGGCTCATACCCTACACCATGATGGATAAGAGGTTTTGATTTAATGAATCCATTTTCTATCCATAAACGAAAATGGGTATCGAATCTCGTGAAATCATCAAATTGTACGGACTGACGATATAGAAATGTATTATACGGATATCCAGCCCCTAAGTATTGACCATATATGAAAGTAATTTGCCATGCTATTAGTGATAAAACAGTGAGCGCGGATATGTACCAAAACAATGTTTTTTCTATATTCATATCATTTCTCAGATACTAAGGTTGAAATAGTTCCAAAAATACTGTACTTTACTGACACTCCATAATAATATGAGTGTAAGGAATCCGAGACATATTGTGGCGAATACTCACCTTACTATTTGGAAAAACTTGATGAGCTAATGCAACGTAATTCTCCTTGGTTCTCACATACTGTCCACGATCTTTGGAGATAATCCAACGTGCTAAACTTGATTGATCGTTTGTATAAACACCGTCTAGGGTAATCAATCTCCCTTTTGGTTTCAGGACAGATTGAGCAAGGCTAAACAACTGTAATGCCTCAGCATCATCTAGATGATGTAAAACGCCCAAGGCTAAAACAATGTCAAAAGATTGTTTAATATTTGCTGTACTAACTTGTTCACAAATGAAAGTAGCCTGTTTTCCAAAACGTTTCTTGGCTGCAGCTATGTAGGAAGAACTAGCGTCAAATCCAATATATTCTACTCCAGAAGGCAAATAAGCGACTAGGTCTCCTGGACCACAGCCAATATCCAATACTCTATCTCCACAACACGGGCGGATATATTCATTTACCAGAAGAGTGCGACCAGAACTACCACCAACTAACCAGCTAAATGTAGTGTACACGATCGGCACAGATAATATGGAACGAAGTTGTAGCATAATAAAGGTTTTCCTTATTTTAACCATATGAATGACATGTTACCTCTATTGTTCCCACGTCACTTGCTGTTGATTAGACACATTTGGATCAAGAGTTAAAGGCGGAGAAAAAACTTCCCAACCATCTGGATGACGATATCGCACTGTGATTTTTACAGGCTCCATTATAGGGTTTGAAAACAAATAACTTCCATGAGAAACAACAGGAGAAGTAAGGGGCGAAAATGAAAACCAACCGATTTCATCCCAATTAGTCCAATCACGAATTAGTGTAATTTTTTTAGGTTCAGGAACTGCAACCTGTTGAGTATCCGGTGATAGAAACCAAAACCACACACTCGCCTGTCCCCAATCATAATCAAGCATATCAAGGTTACTCAGATGAAATGAGTATGTGCCCGTCTGGTAAGGGCCCACTTTCCACGTTAACATCTGTGGTGACATCAACTTAAACGACACACTGAGTTCTTTTGTTGAACTACACGGTGAAAGTATCTCAGTCATCCAACGACTGCCATCGTATCGGTAGCCAATTGAGTTTGGATATATTGCCCGGCAAGAACAAGAGTTAGAAATACACCAATTGGCATCAGGCTGTCTTAATACTTTTCTTCGCATGTAGGTTAAACCGATACCACAATGATGTCCATGTATCAGAGTAGCATTAGATGGAAATGCCGAATCTAAAAAAAATTCACCTGCCCTACGAGTTTCTAAGTCAACTCTTTGTGCAAAAGCTCGTCTCGTTTGAACTGCCGGTAAATTTGCGAGCAATGAGAATATAACTACTAACATTACAATATATGTTTTTTTCAGAACTATGAGTTGCTGAAGGGCTACTGCATAACCTATATATAGAAGTAAGACAAAAGTAAAATAAACATGATTAAAACCATCCAATCGATACAGTACAGGTATTAGTGGCGCGGATATTGCGCTAATCCATATCAAGCTTTGTAAGCCTAAGTAAGTCAGATTCTTATAGAGAGCTATAGTAAATCCAAACACGACTACTAGAAACGGCATCCATTGCCAACACGTTCTCCACCCCATAATTCCTAAAAAAAACCGATTATACGGAAATTTTAATATATCCAATAAAGTAGGAATGTGTAAATAGTAGTTAGGAGGAGCTATAAAATTATCCACCCCCAATAGGTACGTACGCCACCCCACATAAAAAATAGAAATAAATATAAATGGTAGAAGCATGTAGATGCGATCTTTTATTTTACCCATGGGTAAAACCATAAATATGGCTAATAAAGGAGCAAATACAATATTTGAAACAGCGAGCAGGTAGAATAAGCTACCTACCATTGCCCAAATCATTCTCCGTTGTTTAACAGCCATTAAATAGCACTCTGTTGATAGCAATGCGAAAATGAGTGGCTCAACATAAGTGCGTAACATTAAAAAGTAGGTTATATCCGTCATCGGACTGCTAACCACAATCAAACTAACAACAATTCCTGTTAATATTGGTGAGTAAAAGAAAAGAAATATTCTACCTAATAATATTATAACCACAGTAAGAAATAGCAAGTGATGCCAATAAAACCATGTTGGGTTTAATCCAAACAACAAAATATCTATCTGTCTAAAAACAAAGTGAATTGGACCATAAACGATTGGCGTTTGCTTTTCAAGAATAGGTTCACCCAGTGCATTACGATGTTCATATTCCAAGTTACAAAAATCATCCCACTTCCACCATCCATTTAATGCGTCGTGATATAGCACCCAAAATATTAGAATGGGAAGTATGATAGCTAACAAATTCTGTAACTGGATAGTATTAATATGAATTAATTTTTTCAAAATAAACTCCTAAATTTTCCTTGCAACCACAAGAAGAGAACCGCCGACCGGCAACGAAACCCCTGAGCGAATAAAACTACGCTCCACATCTAACACACGTTCTAGTAAGAAGTTTGTTAATCGACTGATTTTAAACTCTGCTAACGGATCGTAATTCAATGTTTTTCTTTGCAATCTCAAACGAGACATAACCATTAGTGGTAGTAATAGGGAAACGAAAGAAGTTATTTTTACCACATTAAATCCAGTTGATTCTAATTTGTTTTTTAATTCTTTAGCTTGGTACCTGCGAACATGATGAGCATGTTCATCGTTCTGACTCCACAACCAAGGATGTTGTGGAACTGTCAAAACAACTCCACCACCGTTTGAGATTGAGCGATGCATTTCCTGTAATACGGTTATATCTTCCCGAATATGCTCCAATACATCAAATGCTCCAATAACATCAAATTCTTGATCAAATGGAATACAACGAGCATCCATTTGATACAATTGGGTGCTTAGGCGTCGCCCCGCAAATTCCAAACCCTTAGTAAAAATTTCACTACCATACAAAGCAAGATTTGGTAATGATTGCTGAATACCTGATAACACGAAACCAGTACCACAACCGATTTCGAGAAAATTGCGAGATGTTGGAAAATAGTGTCGTAGTGCCCAAACAATCAACTGATTGCGCGAACGAAACCAGAAGTTGTTAGCTTCAATTTCAACTAGTTGAGAGAAAAATTTAGCTTCAAAACCTTCATTTACTTCTGCCAGTTCCGGAGCGAAAGACAAGTAACCACTCATTATTGATGGAGTATAACCGCAAAAAGGACAATTCCAAGTAATTTGATTGAAACTTCTATTGCAAGCAAGGCAAACTTTCATGTATGACTGCCTATTACCAACAAACCTGCTACAATCAAACTCATACCAATTATTTTCGGCATAGTCACAATTTCTTGAAAAAATAGGACACCTAAAATTGGAATAGCGATATATGTGATACTCATAAACTGATAAGCATAACCAAGGGGAAATTTTGTCATGGCAACCATCCACGATAGAGCGGCTAAAAATGCACATACAAAACAACTTATAACCCAAAAATTCGTGAGCAAATTTATCAAGAACCATATTCTTTCGGCAGTATCAATGGGAAACGATCCAGCAGCGTTAACTTGCCATTTAAGGATAATTTGACCATATACTGTAAACAAAATAGTCAACAAAATATAAACATGGTCCATACTTATTTTACCTATGATAAAATTCAAATATTTTATTTACAATGTAATCAATTAGGGTATTATCCATACCATAATAGACGGGTAAACGCAAAATTGTATCACTGATCCTATTAGTTACGAACATATCTCCTCCCAATTTTCCATATTTCATCCCAGCGGGGGAGGAATGCAAAGGTACATAATGGAACACGGTATGTATTCCATGTTGTTTAAGAAACTCAAGGAGCTGAGTGCGTTCTTGTAGCGACTGCGTAACAAGGTAGAACAAATGTCCATTGCCCAGTTGAGTTGGCAACTGAACGCAACCAGTTTTTTCTAGCGGAGAAAGCAACGCACGATATTGCTGACAAGTATTCATTCGTTCTTTAATGATAGCTTCCGTATGTTCAAGTTGTGCGTGCAAAAAAGCACCTACTAATTCACTAGGCAAATATGAAGAACCAATATCCACCCATGTATATTTATCTACTTCGCCGCGAAAAAAACGACTTCGATTTGTCCCTTTTTCCCTGATAATCTCAGCCCGTTCAATCAATGAAGAATCGTTAATGAGTAAAGCCCCTCCTTCTCCACTAATGACATTTTTAGTTTCATGAAAACTAATACAGCCCAAATGTCCAATTGAACCTAACTTTTTATCCCGGTAGTTAGATAAGATAGCTTGGGCAGCATCTTCTATGACATATAGATTATATCTTTGAGCAATACTAAGGATGTTATCCATTTCACAACCAACACCTGCATAGTGGACAGGAACAATTGCTTTAGTTTTTTCTGTAATGGCTGCTTCGATTAACTGTTCATCCATGTTCAAGGTATCAGGACGAATATCAACGAATATCGGAGTTGCTCCCCGTAATACAAACGCGTTGGCAGTAGAAACAAAGGTAAACGAGGGCATAATCACTTCATCGTTCACTCCAATGTTACAAAGGATAGCAGACATCTCTAATGCTGCCGTGCAGGAATGTGTCAACATTGCCTTTTTGCAACGCAGATTAACCTCTAACCATTGATGACATTTTCGAGTAAAATCTCCATCACCAGATAAATGACCTGAAATGACAGATTGTGAAATGTTAAAAAGCTCTTTGCCCACGATAAAAGGTTTGTTAAACGGAATCATCATACCCACTTGTTATACCTACTGTTTTACTTACTAGATAAGCCGGTCTGCTCTTTACCTCATCAAAGATTCTAGCAATGTATAATCCAAGAATTCCAAGTTGGATTAATATTAATCCGCCTAAAAAATAAATTGAAATAATTAGACTAGTCCATCCTTCTAGTGGTATTCCATATAAAAAATACTTTGCTGCGACAAAAAAACCGTATAAAAAAGAAATAAAAGCCAGCCCCCCCCCTAACTTTATAGAATAAATTAAAGGCTTATTTGAATGGCTTATCAAGCTAGAAATAGCCCATCGTAATAATTTCTTAAAAGTATATGAGGAGTTACCTTGATAGCGGGTACTGTGTTGTACTTCTATAACTGCCCCTTCAAATCCCATCCATCGTATAAAAGTTGAAAGAGGGCTAACTTGTTCTTTTATAATTCTATAATTTTTAATTACCTTCTGAGAATAAATGGCGAAATTCGCTATGGTGTGATCATGTCCAAATTCAGCTAAAGAATTAAACATTTTAGAAAAAAGATACGAACCTATCTTTCTGATAAAACTATCTTGGCGTGCAATCCGCCTTGCTGAGACATAATCAAAACCCTCGAGTACCTTATTATAAAGATTAATAATTTCGTCAGGATTATCCTGCAAATCACAATCCATAATTACGACATAATCTCCGATAGCACAATCCAACCCAGCACTGATTGCATTGTGTTGACCAAAATTTCTCGACAACAATATCCCTTTTATATTACAACTATTGTTGGCTAATGATTCAATTAATATCCATGAATTATCTGGGCTAGCATCATCTACCATAATTATTTCAAAACTATCCGTTATATTGCACATTACCTTGGCAATTTTATCACAAAGTTCGACCAGGCAATGTTTGCAATTATATACAGGGATCACTACGGAAAATATCATTTAGTATCCTCGATATTGAACCATACCGCAATGTAGATAGCTTTATGGTGCCACCATTTTATCCATAATTTAGAAAGAAGTATTGGCCTAATCTTCTTGCTAAATACGACTCGACACATTTTTAGAAAATACATAAAATCTTCCCAACTTTTGATTTTTGGGAGGAAATATTTGTAAAAATTAATTGGTTTAGCATAAAACCAAAATTTATGGATGAACCAACCACTTGAAGCCTTATCGACCATATAACCAAGCTCTTGCGAGGTCATAGTCAAGGTATCATAATCACTTCGATAAAAATCAGAACCTCTGATAACAACTTTTTCCAGCAATCCTTCTTTCTTAAAGTCATCATACATATCGCTTCCTGCATTTGGTTTTGCGATTAAAAATGAAGTGAAATCAAGAGTAGAGTTATACACATACTGAATTGACTCCATAATTTCCTCTCTAGTTTCATGAGGAAACCCCACAATAATATTTGAAGATGTCCAAAAACCTAATCTGTTAGCCTCCTCAATCATACTCTTTGCCCTGTCAAGATTGACCGGTTTCTTAATGTATTCCAAGGTATTCTTACATCCACTTTCTATAGGAAATCTCAGAGAGTAAAATCCAGCTTTTTTCATCTTGACTAAAAGCTCTTTATCTACCAACCAAATACTTATTCCAGCATCTACCGAGAAACTAATATCCATTTTATTTTCTATAAAATAATCACAGAATTGATTTACTCTCTTTTTCTGCGTCATGAATTGATCATCGTTAATCACGATTTCTCTAATACCTATAGTCATCAATTAACATCTTTATTTCCTTAAAGACATTTTCTAAACTACGTTCCCTCCAACGTCTTTTCCATACCACCTTGGTGCTACAGAAAACACAATTATACGGACATCCTCTAGAAGTCATGATGGTGGCGACTGGTTCCTTTCTGACATACCATATGGTCTCCTTGTTGAAGTAAACATACTTTGCCATACTATATAATGGCGACTAGGTATAGGTAGTATATCAAGATTTACAATTAGTTTGTTAGGTTTATTAAAAACTAATTTGTTATCTCTTCTAAATACTAAACCTTCGACATCTTCAATAGGAATTTCTCCCATCAAAGCCCGAACTAGCTTTTCTAAAATTATTTCACCTTCCCCTTGAACAACATAATCAATACTTTCATTTTCCTCCAAAATAGAACGTGCTTCTATTGTTGGATGGGCACCACCTATTACTATAGGAATCTGAGGGAATGATTTTTTTACTGTAGAAGCAAGTTCTAATGAATCATGAGCGTAAGCAGTAAAATTACACGTTATTCCAATTAAGTCAGGAGTTAATTTTTGAAGTTCTTCTCTAATGAAATTTTCATCACTAATTCCTAAACAAAAGAAACCACCTTTCTCTATGGGATCACCAGCTCCAAGAGCGTAGAGATCTAAAATAGACACTTTTACCTGTTCCCCAAACACTTCATCCAACCAAGAAGCTAGACATAATAAACCTAATGGTTCAGAAAGGTAGGTCTCCACCTGCCTAACATTAATATACGGGTGTATAAGTACAATGTTCATTACTTCACCTTAATCTAATATTAAAAATTAAACTCAACGAAACCCTTTAAAACTAGTCATTGATGCATCAAGCCTGAAGTGTTCACAGCATACTCACACGGATAAGCTGATTTATTTTTGCAATTTTTTCCAACATTTCTTCCATGGAATCGAAAGATAGGCATACGATACCTAATTTCTGTACAAGATAATTATCAATCACATCTCCTTTTTTCCACCAAAACAAGCTATCACAAACATTCTCTGCTATGGATTCATCAATACGGATATTTTGTAAAACACCATTGTGTGGACTCATAATACAGTGACGACCACAATAACTAGTTTGCTTAACCGGAGGGAAATCTGAACAATCTAAACCACATTCTGCTTTTACGATCCATTCCGCCCAGTCAATATGAGCTGCATAGCTGACAGGATAAGGATATAAATCCCCAGAACATCTCCGAGTAATTTCGATAATTCTAGCTTCTGTACCATTGTATAAATATTGAATATGAAATATCCCATCTTTCAAATGTAACAGTTGCACGATTTTTTCGGTATTATAAATCAACATATCTACAACCAAATCAATATTAGTTGCGGGAGCGGCAGAAGTACTTACTAAATACGGATTTAAGTAAGAAAACTCATTATCACTAAAATAAAATACCACGCGTCCATCTAAAACGAAGGAGACAAAACTATGTTGCGTGCCTTCAATAAATTCTTCGACCACTATCACCTTTCGTCGGGAACTATGAAATGCCGCCTTTATAGCGTCCTCATATTCTCGCTCATCATAGACTTTTGAAATACCCTTGCCTCCTGTTAAATCAACAGGCTTAATAATTAATGGGAAGTATTTGTTTCCAATTTTCCTTATGGCAGAATCCACATCTCGAAAACTCTCCGCATAAGGAGTAGGAATCTGGTGTTGAAGAGCAAATTTTTTGAATAAATCTTTGTGGTGCAATTTTAAGGTAGTTTCGTATGAATCATGTCCAGGCAACCCCATTTTTTCAGCAACATAAGCGGCAGTAACTGCACCAAAGTCATTCGCACTAGAACAAATGAAATCTATATTCAACTTTGTTGCAAGTTCCAGAATTTCCTCCATATTAGAAAAATCTGCAAAATGATACTCATCTGCGTAATTATGCCCAATAAGCTGCGGTGCATTGCCTGTGGTAATTACATGAAATCCTAATTTTTTACCAGCCTGAATAAGCGGAATTTCAGAGTGGCTACCATTCAAGATTAATAATTTATTTACTGACATTTTCAAATTCTAACTATATTGTTATTATAGACATCAAAATCAAATCTAGCAGTTAATCAAATCTAGCAGTTATTGAAACTAATCCAAGTTGTCTTAAGATAGCTGTATTCATCAAATGAATAGACCGATTTATCTTTCCCTATTCCTGATTCTTTTATACCACCGAATGGAACAGTATTATCATCATCACCATAGCTATTGATATGGACAATCCCAGTCTGTAATTGTCGAGACACATAGTATGCTTCATTAAGGTCATCTGTCCACACAGCAGAAGCCAATCCGTACTTGGAATTATTTGCAATAGATATAGCCTCATCTATGCAAGAATACCCCATCATGACCAAAACAGGACCAAAAATTTCCTCTTGAGCTATCGGATCAGATGGATTAACACAATCAAAAATAGTCGGCGGCACACATATTTCAGTCATATTTGAATGACAAAAGTCTAAAGGAGTTACCATTCTGGCCCCTGACTTTCTAGCTTCTTCGATATACCGTAAAATTCTCTCCTGTTGCGCCCTACTTACCACATATCCTACTTCTGTTTCAGTATTAAATGGATGCTGCGGAAAATACTTGACACTCTCTTTTAGCAGCAATGAAAGGAACTCTTCTTTGATATCGTTATCTACGATGGCTCTAGAGGGAGCTGAACAAATTTGTCCTTGATTGTAGAATATATTTTTTGCAAGGACTTGTGACGCTTTGTGTAAATCCTTACATTTTTTTGAAACAATGAAAGGACTTTTCCCACCACACTCTAGTCCTACTTTTTTCATATTGGACTGCCCAGAATATTCTAAAATTTTTTTACCTACTTCAGAAGATCCTGTGAAGAATATACCTGAAACTTCAGGGTGGAGAGCAAGTGCCCTTCCTGCTATTTTACCAAAACCAGTTACAACATTAAATACACCGTCTGGCAATCCTGCTTCTTGAGCTAAACGAGCAACAACCAAAATAGAAAAAGACGATTGCTCTGCTGGTTTAAGTACGACAGAATTACCCATTAATAGAGCTGGAGCGATTTTCCAAATTGATACGACTAGAGGATCATTCCAGGGGGTAATCAACCCTACAACCCCCAAAGGCTCCCTAGTCATAAAGGCGAAAGAGCTTGTTCTCGGTGGTATTGCCTTTTCATAATATTTATCAATGCTCTCAGCAAAATAACGCAAAGCCATGATAGATTTTGGTATAGAATCAAAGTAATAATTTTTAAATGATCGACCTGTTTCAACAGTATCAAGTAAAGCAAGCTCCTCCCTGTTTGTTTCCATAAGGTCGGCCAAACGGAGCAATACTCTTTTCTTCTCTAGAGAAGACGCGCCTACCCAACTCTTTGATTCAAAAGCCCTTTTTGCAACTTGTACTGCTATATCTACATCTTTTTGATTACAAGAACAAATTCCGGACAAGTCAATATTATCCACAGAACTCACTTTACGAATAATGTGTCCATCAACTCCACAAACATATTTTCCATCAATAAAAGCCCGTTTTTCAATCTGTAATCGAGCTATCTTTTCGCTAATATCCATTATAGTATACCAATTAAAATACAAAGTTCTATTCAAACGACAAACTAGTTGCCATAGTTTAAATTAAATAAATCTATCAAATTCATCCAATGTATCAATAGTTTCTCCACTGGCAATTGACTTAACTATTTTAATTACCTCCATGTTAGAATCATGCCTCAAACAATGGAAAGTACAATCTATAGCTGGATTAAGCTTTTCCATAACCATTCGCCGCTGTGATCCATACCACATCTCCAAAAAAGGCTGATGATTTACGTCACCAATCTTCATTCTTTCTTTTCCTCGCCAATACGGACAAACAAACACCCCCGATGGACAGACCAATGTCCTAAGTTCCGCTATCGGACAATCAGTATATCTTTTTGGCTGAGGAGATTGTACGCCACTCAGGGAATCGTCCAAGTTGATGGCTTTCAATACAGCAAATCTATCAGTCACTAGCTCGTCTAGACGAGCAATTTGATCTCTAGCTTGTTGCATCAAATTAATATCATGCTTAGTGAGAGCATGGTCTATACCATTACGAAACTGATAGCTAGGTTTTACCTCAAAGTAATCACACCCAATATCCCTAGCCAACTTGGCAGCATGATAAATTTCACTTGCATTTGTCTCCATTTCTGTCCCATCAGCTTTAGTCCGTATGAGATATGAATAGCCCATTTTCCCCTGTTTAATTTTAGACAGCATCTCCATGTTATCTAAAATGTATTTGAATTTTGACTTTCCCCCTTTTGAAGGTCTTAATAACCTAAATGTTTCATCAGTTGCAGCATCCATAGACACCCGAGTCCAGCTTGAATATTCCGCTATCTGCCCTAAATATTTTCGGATAAATGAACCATTGGTTGTTATTCCTATATGGATATCATGATTTCCAAAATACTCTATAAGATCACCTATTGCAGGGTGAGCTAGAGGTTCCCCGCCTCCTATCAAGACAACTCCTCTCACTCCACACTCATAAAACTCCACGCCCAGCTGTAGCAAACGTTCATTTGAAAACCGATTACCAGTTTTCATAATGTCCTCACTGATACATCCCGGACATGCTAAATCGCATGCTTCTGTTGTATCAAGCTCAACTATCAACGGATGCTTACTACCCCCAGACCAATCGATTTCTCTAATCTGCTTAAAGACAGTATCTTGATACAATTTGGAAACCAGATTCATTTTTTTAGGCATATAAAAACTCTTTTATTAATCCGCGATATAAACTAGATAATTTGAATGTCTAATGTGCGCAATTATATCACAGGTGCAAAAAAAACACTTCAGTATTAGCCAGAGTAAAGCAAATGCATGAACTTTAAAATGAGTAAATTACCAAAAATTATCAACCATATGTTGCTTGAATTTATTATCGCAACTCGTTGAAATCAAAAACCTATATGGGCTTAATCCGTGAGATTATATCATCTAATTTTATTTTCAATCTCTTTCAAAAATTCTTTTTCAAGTTCTACAATTCTATGACGATTCCTAGCTTTTAATCGTCTTGCTGGATTGCCAACATATATACTCCACTCTTCAGTAGATTTTCTTACAAGTGACATGGCACCGACGGAAGTCCCCTCTCGCAATTCAACTCCTGGCATAATGACAGAACCAGTCCCAATAATTGCGTGTTTTCCTATGAAAACTTTAGCTTTCTTTACTTTTCTATATTTATCAGGAATTAGTGGATTAGTCATCGATTCACCACTATAATCATCTGATTGAGTAAATACCTGAACAGCATACGCTAAACCAGAAAAATCTTCCATGATAATTCCAAGTTCCCCCCCAGCCAAATTGCAATACGGTGCGGCGTGAACAAATCTACCAATAGTGATTCTTCCAGATAGCAAACAAAAGTCATCCACTCTGGAGTTGTCTCCTATTTCAATCTGTTCAGCATCATAGATACTTGATCGGGTACTGATTTTTACATTTTTACCCAGATATTTAAATCCAATTTGTTCTAATTCAAATTGACTAAAGTAAGCCATATTAACCTCATATTTAGGGTGTATGCTGCTCATTGGATATTTAACGTGATGCTCGACTCAACTTTATTATCATAAATCAATTATTTTATTGAGAGTATTTTGAGAATTGAACACTCTCAACGTTTGGCTATCATGGAAATCAATCGGTTAAAAAAGCCAAGCATGGCGTTATCTTAATAATTATTTATGATACCATAACAAATGTAATGAATAGCCCTCGATTTATCAAAATCTTTCCTCACGACATTACGCGATATCGTAACATCCAACTTAATTAGGAGTTATGCAGTTTAAATCTGACTTAATTCAGGTAGTTAGTACTTTAATTAATTTTTAGATATTTCAACTAAATTAAGTGTTGTTTCAATTGCACAATCTCGCC
>JACCEE011360033.1_pt1 | contig 16737 bp, 12 predicted proteins | sample 7449931 | NCBI WGS metagenome assembly JACCEE01 (sample SAMN15323457, study PRJNA562643) | freshwater metagenome | isolation source: river surface water | place: USA:Blue River Watershed | collected 2017-08-19 | reverse complement strand
AGGTGGCCTCAACAATTTAGCGCAACACTTTGATACCCTGGAGGGGTTATCAAAGGGAGCGTTAAATGAGACAAGGTGCATCGTACCGACGGCTTGATTTGGCAGAGCGGGAAGAAATCAGCAGATCTTTGGCATCATGGTGTGGCATTCGCGAGATTGCCCGCAAGCTCAACAGAAGTCCCAGCACCATTAGCCGGGAGATAAACCGCGCGTGGATGAATCGCTACACCTACCGCGCAGCCCGCTCCCAGCGCAGGGCAGGTCGAAACGCTGCAAAGCGGCGTAGCGGTAAGCTGAAGTTGGCCGCCAACCCGAAGTTGTGGGCGTATGTTTGCGAGAAGCTTCTGATCCGCTGGTCGCCCGGGCAGATTGCCAGCCGGATTAGAAAAGACTATCCTGATAACAAGCTTATGAGGATATCGGCCGAAGCAATATACTGCTACCTCCAGGTGATGCCTCGGGGTGAGTTGAAGAAAGAACTTCTGCGTGCTTTGCGGCAGGGACGCAAAAAGCGCAGGAAGAAGGGACAGCCAGCGTCCCAAGTCCGACGTGAAATGGAAGCAATGGTTGGGATAGACGAGCGGCCGCCTGAGGTGGCAACACGACGAACCCCTGGGCACTGGGAAGGCGATTTGCTCTTGGGAAAGAATAGGCAGTCGGCCTTGGGGAGTTTAGTGGAGCGGAAGACGCGATTTCTGTTGCTGGTACCGTTGAAGACTAGGAAAGCAAAAGAGGTAAGGAAGGCATTTGGCAAAGCGATGAAGAAATGCCCTGCCGGGCTTAAACGGACGCTGACGTACGACCAGGGCAGAGAAATGGCTGAGCACCTGAAGTTTACCAGGCAGACGAAGATGCAGGTTTACTTCGCCCATCCCGCCAGCCCTTGGGAGCGCGGGACGAACGAGAACACAAATGGCCTGGTTCGGCAGTATTTTCCGAAGGGAACGGATTTCAGCAAGGTGACGGCGTCAGAAATCCGGAAAGCGCAGGATCAGATAAACGGGCGTCCGAGAAGGTGCCTAGACTACGCGACGCCAGCAGAGGTTTTTCAGCAGCAAGTGTTGCGTTAAAAACTAGCGACCACCTCAGGATACATAATGGTTGACTATAAAAAAGAAGCATGCAAAGATGATTCGCCAGAACGTACCATACGGCGAATTAAACGGATACTTTCGGGGTTTGGAATTAGTCTTGTCGAAGAAAATCTCAAATCTACCTCCAACACCTTTACTACCAAACTATTCTTTAAAGACACGGATCTTGGATCCCAGGGTAAAGGGGTTACTAAAAATCTTTCGCGTGCTAGTGCTTATGGGGAGTTTATAGAACGTTTGCAGAACATGATTCTTGCGGATCCGTTTCATAGGTCACACGATGTACTATCTGCCGGTAAATTTAGATTGGCTCCGGATGAAAAAAAACTCACTATAGATGAAATTAAGTCCTTTCTGAAAGAGTTTGCCCATATCTATTCTATTCCTGAAAAGCGTTTCGGAAAAAAGGATTTGAGGTCTTTCTCTCGCTGGTTTTCTGTTTCGCCAGGTGAAAACGCCTATATTGCTTTGCCATTTTATAGCTTAATTGACGGAAAAACTAGGGATATTCCTTGGCAGGTCCTTTCCCTTTATCGCAGTAATGGTATGTGCGCAGGGAATAATGCCGAAGAGGCATTGGTTCAAGGTCTATCGGAAATCCTTGAACGGTATGTTAATAAAATTGCTATTACCGAGAATATTGCCCCTCCAGACATTCCCATGCGGTATATTAAAAGGTTTCGTCGTTCTGCCGCCATTATCAGCGAAATAGAGAGAACCGGCCAATATAAAGTGTTGGTAAAAGATTTTTCACTTGGCAAAAAACTTCCTGTGGTGGGAATTGTTCTTATAAGTTTGCGGAACCAGTCGTATATGGTCAATTTTGGGGCCCATCCGAATTTCGCTATAGCAGTTGAACGGTGTTTGACGGAAGCTTTGCAGAGTTACAAACTGGATATGCGTTTGGAAAAATCTCTGCTCCCATTTTCTTTTTTGACCAATCCTCTGCCTGGACATGTTAACTTTACCAATTCTGTGCGTGTTGGGAGAGGGCATTACCCCGGTGTCTTATTTCTTGAGAAAGCGGATTATATTTTCTCCCCTTGGGAAGATCATGTCGATGACAATAGAATCCTTCTGCAACGGTTGCTTAAACTTATCCGGGATATGGGATTAAATGTGTTGGTAAGAGACTGGTCTGTATTGGGATTCCCTACTTTCCAGATATTAGTTCCGGGGATAAGTGAAGTCGAAGATATTCCTAGTGAGTTTCTTGATTTTTCTTTTGCGCGCACTAAAGCCGGCGATATTATCCGTAATATGCAGTCAGCGTCCAAGAAGGATTGTTTATTTCTGATTTCCTATATAACTTCTCGGCTGCCGTATATTATGGATTGTCGCAGTCTTTCTGGTTTTCTAAATTTCCCGGTACGGCGTGAATCTCCTTTTGATGTCATGAACGTACCGATTTTTTTAGCTCGCTTGCGGTTTAAAATGGGGGATATCGGCGGAGCGTGTAGTATATTAAACTCTGTTTTGCGGCAAATCAGTGCAGATGCCCCACTATATTTGGAAATAAAGTGTACCAGGGACTATCTCTTTGCGAGGAAGAGTGGCGTTTCGCTGGTTGCTGCGAAGGTTGCGCTCAACAAGTTTTATTCGTCTTCACTGGTTACTAAAGTGATATCTGAATGGAAGAGTTCCATGACCGTATTTGAAGATTTTCCAGTATTGCCATGTATGGATTGTTCTAAGTGCCGCATTAAAACGTATTGTCTTCGAAATTATTTTGCGAATCTCTATCTTGAAATTAAAGAGCGGATGTCCGTAAAACCAATAAATCAAGAAGAATTAAAGCGGTTATCATTAATCTGATGATTGTCCTTATGGGACTATTGGCCTATTTTGAATTTCCCTTTTTGCCCTTTACTGCGCTTTACATCTTTGGTATACTGATAATGTCGGATTTAGGGGGAACAATGAAAAAACGCGAGAATATAATCGAGTCAGTCGAAATAATTTCTGAAGAAGACCTTCTTGTTCAAGAATTGGATAAGCGGCTTTCTTTTGAAGGGACTATCCCGTATATTTGCCCTTGCGTAGCCAAGGCAATTAATGTCCCGACTCCTTCAACATCCTGCGGCGTACGAGGTTAAGAAACAGCCAAATTTCGCGAGGGCTTATTTGTAATGTGACAGTTTTGTTGTTGCTAGTTATGTGATGAGGTTTTTTGTGTATTGTGAAATATAACTCTTAGTATAACGATTGGATTTACTTCTTATCTTTGTGTAAATAGTTGGTTATTGATTGATTCCGCCGGTTTCTAAATAGACCGGCGTTTTTTTATTGCTATAGGCAAAGACAGTTTTTTGGGGGGGGGCTATCTCGTATGTTTTAGAATTTAAAAAGTTTCAAAAGAAATTTCTATGAGTAGTTTATAAATGTTGAGCGACTTTTATCGTGTGGGGAATTGCTTTATGGTAATTGAAGTGAAACGCAAGTATGTTTATAAAGAACTCACTCCAGCAGATACTATAAAAAGAATAAGGCAGATACTGGCGAGTCTTAATATTAATACCTCGATTAGTGACCGCGTTAACAATCTGAATCAACTTTATTCATGCCGGCTTTCCCTTGTCGGGCTGCCTTATGGGACCAATGGAAAGTCTTATACACGTGAGTTTTCGGATGCGAGTGCTTACGGCGAGTTGATGGAAAGAATTCAAAATCAACTTCTGTATAAACTAGTTGAGTTTTCTCCAAAGGTGCGGGAATCATATGGATTTCGCCAAGACCCGCGGGAAACAGTCGTGTCTGGCTCAAATATCCCATTGCTGCCAAAGGATTTTCTGAGGGCGCGCATCGAGGATGGAGGGGGGGATCTCTATTCCCTTTGGAAGCAGCACCGAGTGGACTTGCGTAAAAGGAATCTCACTGTAACAATGATTCCATTTTACAATGTTAAAGATGAAAAAGTTTCTTACTTGCCGGCAGAATTCGTTTCAGACTTTTTTGGAAGTAATGGGATGTGTGCCGGGAACACACCAGAAGAAGCATTGGATCAAGGATTGTCTGAGATATGCGAACGATATGTTCAACGCGAACTATATCTAAACGAAATTACTCCTCCAACTATTCCAGAAGACTATCTTAAACGGAATGCTCCAATTCAGTTCGCTATAATAGAAAATTTGCGTCGCCAAGGAAATTACAGAATTATAGTTAAGGATTGTGGTTTGGGGCGAGAATTTCCTGTGGTTGGCGTGATTTTTTTGCGGCCAGAAAGCGGACATTATTGGTTTAACCTCGGATCATCACCAATATGGCAGATTGCGTTGGAGAGGTGTCTTACTGAGGCTTTCCAGGGATTCCCTGTTGGACAAACATGGAAATTCAGTCAGGTCAAACTTATCCCACCATTTCATTGCAAAAGCAACCCTCTTTTAAATTATGTTAATTATGTGAATCTTGTCTGTACGGAGGTGGGGCACTATCCTCCAGCTTTACTTGGGACTGTTCCGAGTTATAGTTTCAAAGGCTATTCTGGGGCTGATTTCAAAACACAGAAAGATAAAATGAATTATCTCATAAAGTTTATTCGTGGAACAGGGCATAATCTATATATACGTGATGCATCTATACTTGGCTGGCCTGCATTCCATGTTGTTTCTCCTGGATTGTCTGAGCTATTGCAGTTCTCTCCGTCTAATTGGCGAGGTGATATCCTTACCTCATTTTCTCGTGTAGGTGCTATGAGAAGGATTGATGATTTAACTGTAACAAAGCTAGGGGAGTTGGTCGATGATATGAAGTGTTATCTTCTGTCCTCGCTCCCGATCCATTCCAGAAAAGAAAAAGTTCCTTTCATTACGTTGGCTGATTATCTAAATATTCCTGGTCATGAAAAAACATTATGGAGGAAGACCAGTTTGCAATTGATGTGTGCGCTTTTGGCTGGCTATATAGCTGAATGGGCGATTGCGTTTTCTCAAGCGGATAAATATGTTTCTGATATGGAATTGGTGTTCTCTGATAAGCCGGAATACCGGAAACATTGGCTTAGGGCTGTTATAGCCCGTGATTGGTTCGGGTTCCGTGCTCGGGGACTTTCATCCAAGGAGGCCAAGGATAGTCTTCTTTTTGTCTATAAATCTGAAGATATTGAAAAGGTCTTGTCACTTTTGCAGAAGAGCAAGAATCCTTCTTCATTACTTCAGGGATGGTTTCGTGGTTTGGAACTCCCGCATTGTTGGGATTGTATGCATTGCTCAATGCGTAAAGACTGCTCCTACAAAAAATTAGAGCCAATCCACTTGCGTGTTAAAGCTGCGGCAGCACTTCGTAGGATAGATCAATTCTCTGTGAGAAGCATTGTGTCTGCCTAATGATATGAACAATAAAATGTATTTTGAAATCTTGCGGGAAATTTCTTCTTGGAGAATTGTGCCAGGTGTAATTCCGCGAGGCGCCTTGATGAATAAATTGGCACTATTGTTAAATGGAGTTCCGTTTTTTTTGACGACTGCTGGAGACATTGTTATTGGAGCTGAATCTCAAGAAAGTATTCCTCGAAAGGGTATATGCTTAAAGGCGCCTCTGATTGCAGGTGGGGGCGTCTTGAAAATTGGCGAAAAGGGAGAGTATTTTTTTTCGGAGGTTTCAGGATTAGGATTTCCTGGAAATCTGGTTGGACGAAAACTTGGCGTTTATCCCCTTTATGGTGGGGCGAGTTTCGGTGAACTGGAGGTCGAAGAAATTTATCAGGGGGCGGAAACAACGTCCGCCTATTTCTATTCATCTCAGAGAATGTTGCGTATGGTTCAACGTGCTGGGGAAGTTGCATTGACTCAGCCATCTGAGTTCACATTTGCTTCGGGTATGTTGAGCTCTTGGAACTTGTCCTCTCTCATAAACGCTGCCCTAATAATCTACATGGCGAAAACAGTATCGCCTAGTGCGCCTTTCGTTTATCTGCTTTGTATCTCTGGGAAAACACAGCTTAATGGCTTGTTCCCAGTTGAGTTTTCCCATTCTGCGGTGAATCACTTGAGTCCGGAATGTGGATATGCTTTTGGTCTTCATGATAATTTAAGGTTTAGTGACTTGTTGCCATCCTTTCATGATTTTATTGTTCCTAAAGATGCTAAAAATCTTAATCTGAGTATTAAGGTAGATAACCTGTTTAACTTGGCTACAAATGCGGATTTTGTCCCAGAAACAGTTCCGGTTGAAAGAGTCGAAGGATATCTAAGATTGTCCGAATTAATAGTTGATACTTTAGTAAAAACCTCTTTTGTCAGCGCGTCATTGCCTGCGTCTCCGGTTGTAATTGAGGTGGTTGATGAAGCCCAGCGAATAGAAAAGATTCTTTCCTCTAGTAGAGATTTTTCAGAGTTTTTGAGTTCAGGCTTACCAAAGATTTCTGAAATTTATCGCAAGTACGGCTTTTCTATTGCTTCTGTTAAAAGTTCAACGTATTCGAAATTACGCGAAGGTGTCAAATCGAGGCCCAGTAATTTTGGTGGACTATCTGAAAACCTTAGATTTTGGGCTAAAGAGTGTATAGAAGAATTGCGGGGGCATATCCCTAATGTATGTGGACGTGGTGTCAAAATAGTTACGATACTCATGGCCTCAGCCCCATCGATTTCGGTTCTGACTAATTCCAAAAATATCACCGTATTCATTTCTGTGGATAAAATTGGGGATGGAAACTTGAAAGAGGTACTATGGGGAGAAGTTTCTTATGCTCTGACTCGTGCGGCACTTGAAGAAATGGGATTGCCAATACGACTTGCAAAATTTTATTCGGAAGGAGTTCGGTATTCGATTGTTAGTTTGCTGTCTGGGAAAAACTTGTCTGAAGCTATTGGACTTAGTACTGAAGAGTTTGAAAAGTTTTGCAAGAATATTTCTGAAATTAGCGCTAAAATGAACCTGTACTTGATTGGGGATATGCTTTACTTGCATAAAGGCAAATATCATCATTACTTTAAAGGACGCGAGATACATAATCCATATACGTTATTTCAAGGAACCTCGTGCGGTTATGGCTGTTTCCTTGCAGCAGTTCAAACTTCTGAATTAATGGCTTCAGGTAAACTTTATGAAAAGATTCTATCTCTCTAAGTACCTTATATTCTCGGATATGGAGGATTCTGTTCTCCTCTTTAACGGCTTTTCCGGTAATATGGATGTGATTAGTGACGCTTTTGCCACTAAATTGCAGAATACTGGCCTTGGTGGCGAAATAGATTATCTAACTTCCGGAGAACTTTTGTTCATGATTCGGCGGGGCCACGTTACAGAACTTGATTCAAACGCCCAACGTGGAGCTTTCCAAAAACTGGTCCTTGATGTTCACAAAAAGAATTGTGCCGGACCGAAGTCAGGGTATCTTTCATTGTTAATGAGTTACGACTGTAATCTTTCCTGCCCATATTGTTATCAGGCTGATGTCCGTCGCCGCAACGCTCCTGTCAGGATGACTGAAGAATTGCTCGATTTAATTTTTTATAAGCATTATGATTCTCTTTTCCCTGGAGTAGATCCTAAAACGCTGATGATTGAGTTTTATGGAGGAGAACCTTTTCTTCCCAGCAACGGGGTTTTGATACGCAGAACAGTCGATTTTGCAAGGAAGTATGGGATACGCCTTTCTGCAATATCAAATGCTACGGACATAACGGTTGTTAAAGATTTTCTTGGCCCATTGCCAGGGATGATTAATTCCGTGCAGGTAACTCTGGACACTACCAAGGCTGGACGCGAAATGCCACGATCTACAGGCGGATGGCTCCCTGAGATAATTGATAGCGTTCATTCAATGCTTGATAAGAAAGTTAAGACTACCATAAGAATGCATGTAAATGGGGATAATTACTCCGAACTCAATGATGCTGTCGATTATCTTGTAGAGCAAGAGATAGTTGGACATCCGATGTGTGATTTGTATCTTGCACCTATTCGCAAACATCGGGGGGGAAGTGTTCCAGATCAATATCTGGATACAACTAATCCTATTGCTAAAGAGATTAGCCGTAAATTGGGGCACTCATTGCATGTTAGCGCTGAAGGGATAAGAACCATGCTTTCTTTCAGAAATGGAAGACTTTCACGGACCATGCATTGTATGCTCAGCAGTCCTACTATGCATGTAGTGGATCCATTTGGTGATATCTATGGCTGTTACGAGGAAGCTGGTTGGGAAGATGTGAAGACTGGACATATAAGTAATGCTGGTGTGGCCTTTTCTCTAATGCGAGGGATTTATAATACAAGAATCCTAAATAATATGGATAAGTGTCTGGATTGTCCATTTGCACTTTTATGCGCTGGAGGTTGCGCTTATCATGCTCGGCGTAGAGAAGGAACAATAATGGCCCCGGATTGTTACAATATTAAAGAATCCATAATGGAATCCTTAAAATATGTTTACTCCTCGAATAAGCGTTCTAATAATGCCTGCTCTTCGAGTGTAACCGAACTTGATGTATAGGAATATTTTTCACAAGTCCTACGCAGTTCGCAGTGGGACATCTTATTTGGTTATAACACGTGATTCGTGTTTTCGCCTAAGTGAAGCTACGCACAATCTTGTTTCTAGACTGCCGATTAATGGAACAGAAAATCTATTTTTGCATAGTCTTGCTGGTTTAGGAATCAAAGATCCCCAAGGTATATTTCGCAAACTTGTAGATATAAAATGCCTTGTGTGGGTCGACAGTAAGACAAAGTTTAAAGGTTTTTTTAAAGAACTGTTTAACCCTGTCGTTGAACTTATTCCGGGTAAACTCCAAGAAAGACTATTTCCTTTTTTTAAGGCAGGACAGTTCTCCTCGGAGATACTCTTTGATTTTAGTCTTTATGGGGCTTTATTCGGGTTGACATTTTCGGTTGCTTTGCTGTTGTCGGGTGGCTCTTTTTTTAGCCCTCCTGGTGCTTGTGGCGGGCGTGAAGAAGTCTTTGTTGCAGTGCTAGTGTTCCTTAGCATCCTCTCCCACGAAGTTGGCCATTCTTTTTTAGCATTTTTCAATGGTATTGGGTTTAGACCTATTGGGTTTTCTGTATATCTTATTTTTCCTGTTTTTTATGCGAATGTGTCTGGAATATCGCAACTAGACCTCAAATCAAAATTGTCGATAAATTTAGGGGGATTAGCTTTTCAAGGAGTTTTTATGGGAATCCTTGGAATTCTGTATTTATTTTCTGGGCTGCATATGTTTTATGCGGCATTGCAGTATATTTCCTATATAATCCTTTTAAATATTAATCCCCTCGTAAACACTGATATTTATTGGTGCTACGCAGACATAATCTCACGCTATCGAGGTAATAGCCTAGCTGAGTTAATAGCGAAAGTGTACGCTGTTTGCTCAATGGTTTTTATGGGATACCTGTTATATATCTCGTGCGAGATGATATCTTGTGCGTTTTTTGATTTTACTGTTGGGCGCAAGGGTGGGTGGGGCCTTGGGAATATTTTGGGGGTATTTATTAATGCTTATGTTGTTGGTATTCTGCTGCACGGAATTTATCGCCGTTTGATTGTCGCCCTTAAACCCGAACAGCACCCATTATGAAAATCGTCTTTCTTGAACTTCCTGGTAGATTCCCTACGATGTGTTGCGATTTGGGGGTGGCTTTTGACATCCTTGCGGCAGAGGGATATGAGTGTCTGTCTGTTAACTCTAATTATAATTGGTGGAAATTTTTGTGTTCTGATGCCTACGTTTCTATGCTCGCGCGGCGATATTCACTGCCGGATATTCTTTCAAGTAAATTCTCTCCTCGAGCTAATGTCGAAACTGTATCAAAGTTGGCTCAATCGGCAGCTTCTTCACTCTTGGCCATGAAGACAAAAGCGAGTTATACGGATGCTGCTTCTTACGTCAGCGTAGTTAAACCATTATCTGACTATCTTCGATTATTGAATTATCTCCAGCCAGAATTTAGATTGTTTCTGGATTCCGGGCCTAATGTCGATGGACTAGACTATTCAAGCAGTTCGGCATTGGCCGCATATGCGGCATGTGATACATTGCTTTTTGATTCCATCTCAAGCTCGTTGTCTAGTTTTCCGAGAGATGCAGATGTTTGTTTCTTGTATATTTCTTCAGCATCTAGCTTGCTTACAGGGATTATCGCGGCTAGAATTTTGCGTTCAAAAATACCCAATCTTTATATCAGTCTGCTTTCGCATGGATATGAAAACTTTTTTCTTGACCATGTTGCCCCAGGACTGGTAAAGGCGGGAACACTCTTCGAATCTATCGACTCCATTGTTCGGCATAGTCATGAAAGGGATTCTTCTGCTGTTTATTTGGCCAGAAAACTTATAGAAGGAAAGCGCCCCGTCGGGCTTATTGAGAATGTCCCCGTGGAATTGACTCCGGTGCCAAACACAGTTTCGCAGTCAATCGATTCGGCATTTTCTCCTGAAACAGTATATTGGACTAGGCTAAGTTCTAGTAGATGCTATTGGAATCGTTGCAGTTTTTGCGTTCAAAATCTTAAAAACGCTGATAATATTCGGCTTTTATCAAATAGTATCGAATTGTCCGTATCTCGAATTTCAGCTCTCCTTTCTCGCGGTTGTCATTACTTTTATTTTTGTGATGAAGCCCTTCATCCCAAGGTGTTGGATAAACTATGTTGCGAGATTGAAAAAAGGAAATTGCATTTTAGCTGGGGCTGTCGCTGTCGAATAGACGCTGGGTATTCCCGGGAATTGTTGGCAAGAATGAAAACGGCAGGATGTTATGAGGTTCTGTTTGGTGTGGAAAGCGTTGTTCCCAGGGTGCAACTTTTAATGAATAAATATGATTCTCCACTCTCGGAACCGGAGATTTTGCGGGTGGTCAATATGGTGAAAACTGCGGGCTTAGGAGTACATTTGACATTTCTTGTCTGTTTCCCCGGAGAAGTTTTGGCGGAGACTGAAGCTTCAATACGCTTTGCGGTTTCAGCTTTAAAAGATGCGGAACTTGCCACGTATTACTTTAATACTTTTGTTCTTTATCCTGGGTCTGGGGTGCATACTAATCCAACTAAATACGGAATAGTCCCAGAACAGTCATGTGGAGACTTGAACTCAGCTATTAGATATTCCTTTGCTGATAAAAGGATGGCAGATGAATATGAGAAAATAAAAAAAACTTTGCCCCGGTTAATTTCCTCTGTGGAAGAAGACTTGGGATGGTCAAAACTTAATAAGGCTCCGGAGTATGCAATGTGTAGAGACCTTTATTTTAACTATGCACATGGAGCTTATCTAAAGGCTTCCGGTGTTGATATATTAAAACCTATCCGTGCCGGGTGCGACTAATTTTGACATCTAGCCTTCCTGAAGTAATGATAAAACTATAAAATGTAGTATTAAGCAATTCGCTCAGGAGGTTTTATCTCATATGATAAAAACGGTATGTGCGCCAAGAGGCAATAAAATTTCGTGCAAAGGCTGGCAGCAGGAAGCGGCCATGCGCATGCTGATGAACAACCTGGACCCCGAGGTGGCCGAGCGCCCCGAGGAGCTGGTGGTATACGGCGGCCGCGGCAAGGCCGCCCGCAACTGGGACTGCTACAACGCGATAATCTCGTCGCTGAAGCGGCTGGAGAACGACGAGACCCTGCTGGTGCAGAGCGGCAAGCCCGTGGGCGTGCTGCGCACCCACGAGTATTCCCCGCGCGTCATAATCGCCAACTCCAACCTCGTCGGCAACTGGGCCAACTGGGAGACCTTCGACGAGCTTGAGAAGAATGGCCTGATGATGTACGGCCAGATGACGGCCGGCTCGTGGATCTACATCGGCACGCAGGGCATACTGCAGGGCACCTACGAGACCTTCGCCGAATGCGCCCGCAAGCACTTCAAGTCCGACCTCGCCGGCAGGCTCGTCGTAAGCGGCGGCCTGGGCGGCATGAGCGGCGCCCAGCCGCTGGCCGTCACCATGAACGGCGGCGTGGCCATCATCGTTGAGGCCGACGAGAGCCGCATACAGATGCGCCTCAAGACCCGCTACGTGGACATCATGACCCGCAGCCTCGACGAGGCGCTGTGCCTGGCGGACAAGGCCCAGAAGGCGCGTCAGCCGCTCTCCATAGCGCTGCACGGCAACTGCGCCGAGGTGCTGCCCGAGCTGGTGCGCCGCGGCGTCAAGGTGGACGTGCTGACCGACCAGACCTCGGCCCACGACCCGCTGCGCGGCTATATCCCCAAGGGCTACAGCGTGAAGGAAGCCGACGCGCTGCGCCGTAAGGACCCGAAGAAATACGTGAAGCTCGCCATGGAGTCCATAGCGATACACGTCGAGGCGATGCTGAAGCTGCAGAAGGCCGGCGCCGCCACCTTCGACTACGGCAACAACATCCGCACCATGGCCTTCAAGCAGGGCGTGAAGCACGCCTACGACTTCCCCGGCTTCGTGCCGGCCTACATACGCCCGCTGTTCTGCGAGGGTAAGGGCCCGTTCCGCTGGGCGGCCCTCTCCGGCGATCCCAGGGACATAGCCGTCACCGACGCCGCCATAAAGGAGCTGTTCCCCAAGAACGCGCACCTGAACCGCTGGCTGGACATGGCCGCGAAGAAGGTGGCCTTCCAGGGCCTGCCGTCGAGGATCTGCTGGCTGGGCTACGGCGAGCGGCACCTCGCCGGCCTGCGCTTCAACGAGCTGGTGAAGAAGGGCAAGATCTCGGCGCCGATAGTGATAGGCCGCGACCACCTGGACTCCGGCTCCGTCGCCAGCCCCTTCCGCGAGACCGAGGCCATGAAGGACGGCTCGGACATGATAGCCGACTGGCCTATCTTGAACGCGCTGATCAACACCGCGTCGGGCGCCAGCTGGGTGTCTTTCCACCACGGCGGCGGCGTGGGCATGGGCTACTCGCTGCACGCCGGGCAGGTCACCGTGGCGGACGGCACTAAAGAAATGGCTCTGCGCCTCGAGCGCGTGCTCACCAACGACCCGGCCATGGGCGTGCTGCGCCACGCCGACGCCGGCTACCGGGAAGCCACTACCTTCGCCAGGAAGAAGGGCGTTAAGATCCCGATGATGAAATAAAGGAGAAAAAGACATGGCTTCTGAATTCAGTTTCGACGTGGTTTCCAAAGTGGACTTCAACCTTGTGGACGAGGCTATAGCCACCGCCCTCAAGGAGATAATCAACCGCTACGACTTCAAAGGCATTACTTCGGAGATAAGCCTGGACCGCAAGGCCAACGTGATAAACCTGCAGTCCGCCGACGAGTACAAGCTGAAGGCCCTCTACGAGGTGCTGCAGACCAAGCTGGTTAAGCGCGGCCTGCCGCTCAAGAACTTCCAGCCGCAGAAGGCTGAGAACGCGCTGGGCGCCACCGCCAAGCAGCAGGTGAAGGTGCAGAACGGCATACCCCAGGACAAGGCCAAGGAGATGGTGAAGGCCGTGAAGGAGCACAAGCTGAAGGCCAACGTCTCCATACAGGGCGACACCCTGCGCGTCACCTCCAAGTCCAAGGACGAGCTGCAGACCGTGATGGGCATACTGCGCGCCGGCGACTTCGGCGTGACGGTGCAGTTCGACAACTTCCGCTGATGGCCACGCTCTTCACCGGGATAAAGCAGCTGCTGACCTTCGCCGGCGACGCCGCGCCGCGCGCCGGCGCCGCCATGCGCGAGACCGGCCTGGTGAAGAACGCCGCCGTCCTCGTGGAGAACGGCGTTATAGAGGCCGCGGGCCCGCGCGCCGCCGTGCACCGGCACCGCCTCGCCAAAAAAGCGAAGGTGGTGGAGACCGGCGGCGTCTGCCTGCCCGGCTTCGTGGACAGCCACACGCATATGGTGTTCGCCGAGCCGCGCCTGAAGGACTTCTCTATGCGCACCGCCGGCGCCACCTACCAGGAGATAAAGGCCGCCGGCGGGGGGATAATATCCAGCATAGGCGCCGTCCGCAAGCAGCCGCAGCGCGCCATGGCCGCCCAGCTGGCCGGCCGCGCCGCGCGGTTCCTGCAATGCGGCACCACCACGGCCGAGGTGAAGAGCGGCTACGGCCTAAGCCTCGATTCCGAGCTTAAGATACTGCGCGCGGTGCGCGAGGCCGCGAAACTTACGCCGCTGGAAATGCTGCCCACCCTGCTGGCCGCGCACGGCGTGCCGCCGGAGTTCGCCGGCGAGCCGCAGAAGTACCTGGACCATATAGTCTCCGAGATACTGCCGAAGGCCGCCGCCGAAAAGCTGGCCGTCTTCGCCGACATCTTCTGCGAGAAAGGCTATTTCACGCCGGAGCAGACCGCGGCCTACCTTAAGAAGGCGCGCGAGTTCGGCTTCGTCCCCAAGGTGCATTCCGAGCAGCTGTCCAACTACGGCGGCACGCGGGCCGGGGCCTCGGCCGGCGCCATAAGCGCCGACCACGCCGACCACGTTTACGCCGAGGACATAGCCGCCATGCGCGAGGCCGGCACCATAGCCACACTGCTGCCCGCTTCCAATTTCTACCTGGCGCTGGCCAAGTACCCGCCGGCGAGGGAGATCATAGCCGAGGGTGTGCCGGTGGCGCTGGCCACCGACTTCAACCCCGGCACCTGCCCCTGCTGGAACATGCAGTTCGTCGCGGCGGTGGCCTGCACGCACTGCGGCATGACGCCGGAGGAGGCGCTGTGCGCCGCCACGGTGAACGGCGCCTGGGCGCTGGGCATAGGCGACCGCTGCGGCAGCGTGGCGCCCGGCATGAAGGCCGACCTGGCCTTCTTCGCCGCCGACGACTACCGCGAGCTCTGCTACTATTTCGGTTCCAGCCAGGCGTCCATGACCGTGAAGGCCGGACGCGTGGCCTGGAAGGCCTGAACTACGGAGGGAACATGAAGGTCGTGCTTTTCGACATAGACGGCACGCTGGTGAAGGCCGGCGGCGCCGGCGCCCGCGCGCTGAACCACGCCGTGGAGGAGATGACCGGCTATAAGGACGCCTGCGACCACGTGCAGCTGCAGGGCGCCACGGACAAGACCAATTTCGAGAACGCCTACAAGGTGGGCGCCGGCCGCAAGCCGACGAAGAAACAGCTGGAAACGCTGACCCGCAAGTACGTGGCCCGCCTCCCCGTGGAGGTGGAGATCTCCGTGAAGGCGAAGAAGTACTCCAAGGTGAAGGGCGTGGAGAAGCTGCTGGCCAGGCTGGAAGGCCGCGCCGGCGTTATGGTGGGCCTGGGCACCGGCAACCTGAAGGACGGGGCTTTCATAAAGCTCGAGCCCTCGGGCCTGATGCGCCATTTCTCCTTCGGCGGCTACGGCTGCGATTCGCATCACCGCGCCGAGGTGCTGAAGAAGGCCGTGCAGCGCGCGGCCAGGCTTTCCGGCTCGGCGATAAAGGAGCGCGAGGTGTTCGTGATAGGCGACACGCACCGCGACGTGGAGGCGGCCAAGGAGGCCGGCTACCACAGCGGCGTGGTGCTGGACGGCTTCGGCGACGAGGACGCCATCATGCGTTCCAACCCGGAGCTGATGACGAAGGACTTCTCCGACCTGAAGCCCTGGCTGATCTGGCTGGGCCTGGAGCGGGACCCGCGCGGCGTGCGCCGCGGCACCTATATCTGCCCCGACTCGCCCATAGAGCACGCCCATTACGGCAGCACCGGCATGGACCTGCGCGACATAGAGACCGGCATAGAACAATTGCGCGAAGCTAAACGGAAGGCTACCGGGCGGCCCTAGTCCGCCACGGCACAACAGAGGAAAAATAAATGAAAATACAGGACACGCTCACTTACGGCGACATAGCCGAGACCCCGGAACTGCTGGAGAAGTTCTCCGCGCGGGCGGGGGAACTGAAGAAGCTGGCGCTGCGCTCCAACGGCACCGTGTACATGGTGGGCCGCGGCTCGTCGGGCACGGCCACGCTGTTCGCCAAGTACATCTGGGAGACCTACGCGGGCACCATCACCAATTTCATACACCCGCACTCCATCTTCGAGGCCAAGAAGCCGCTGGACTTCAAGGGCCGCGCGGTGTGGGCCTTCTCGCAGTCGGGCCGCAGCCAGGACATAGTGGCCTGCCTCGGCAAGCTGCTGAAGTGGGGCGCCAGGGGCGTGGCCGTAACCAACGAGCCGGAGCTCAAGAACAACCCGCTGGCGCGCATGGCCGGCCGCCACATACTGCTCTCCACGTCGAAGGAACTGCCCGTGGCCGCCACCAAGAGCTTTGAGCTGCAGCTGTGGTCCGTGCTTTGGACCGCGCAGGTCTGGGAGCGCTGCTTCTCCGACAAGGACTTCAAGGCCGCCATAGCCGCCGCCCGCAAGGCCGTCGACGACGATTACGGCGGGACCGAGCTCCTGAAGAAGATAAAGAAGGCCGGGATGCTGGGCTTCGTTGGGCGCGGCGCCCTTAACGCGGTGGCCGAGGACTCGGCGCTGAAGTTCCGCGAGATGTCCAAGACCCACGCGCTGGGCTACTCCGCGGCCGAGTTCCTGCACGGCCCGGTGGGCGCCTACGGCCCGAAGGACCTCGTGTTCCTGTTCACCCCGACGGAGAAACTGCCCGAGGACATACTGAAGGTGAAGAAGGCCCTGGACGAGCGCGGCACGCCCTGCGAGATCGTTAAGCCCGGCGCGCTGAAGTTCCCGTTCAGCTGCATACCGACCGACATGCGCATGAAGAAGCTGGCGCTGCGGCTGGCGCTGTACAAGGGCCTCAACCCCGACAACCCGAAGGGCCTCAACAAGGTCACCCAGACCTTCT
>JACCEE011361123.1_pt1 | contig 16741 bp, 16 predicted proteins | sample 7449931 | NCBI WGS metagenome assembly JACCEE01 (sample SAMN15323457, study PRJNA562643) | freshwater metagenome | isolation source: river surface water | place: USA:Blue River Watershed | collected 2017-08-19 | reverse complement strand
TGGCGAATCGGCCGATTACAACCCTAAAAAAAGCCCCGAATTTTCTTCGGGGCTTTTTTATTATACTAATGCAAAAATGGATTCTAATATCCTCAACCCATCGGTATTTCCTAAAATCGGATCCGATGCCCTTTCGGGGTGAGGCATCATACCAAAAACATTTCGCTTTTTGTTGGTAATTCCAGCAATATTTTCACAAGCGCCGTTGGGATTAGACGCTAGGTTTACATCTCCATGAGCATCACAATAGCGGAACAAAACACAGTCGTCGTCATTCAATCGCTTGAGCGTATCCTCGGATGCGTAGAAATTTCCTTCGCCATGAGCGATGGGGATTTGAATCACCTCACCTCTACTCATTCCCTGAGTAATCAAGGATTGATTTGTTTCGGTTCGCAGGTAAACATTTTTACAAATAAATTTTCGACTATCGTTATGGCGAAGGGCGCCATCCACCAAACCAGCCTCAGTAATGATTTGAAAGCCGTTGCAAATGCCCATCACATATCCTCCGCGATTGGCATGAGCAATGACTTCATTCATGATGGGAGAAAATCGAGCAATCGCACCGGAACGCAGGTAATCGCCGTAAGAAAATCCGCCGGGGATAAAAACAAAGTCAACTCCTTGCAAGTTGGTGTCTTTGTGCCAAAGGGAAACAACTTCTTGCCCCAACAAATCGCGAAGGGCGTAAATGGTATCAAAATCGCAATTTGAACCGGGAAATGTTACGACTCCAAACTTCATGCCTGTGCTTCTTTTCCTTTATTTTGCTCTTCGTGGTATGCAACAAAATCGATAAATGGGCGTAAAAGGTTGAACCACTTCACCACTTTGCGCATATCAGAAGGATGAACTTTATCTTCATCGTATTCGGGAACAATGTTCTCGAAATACTCCATAACAGCATAATTATCGGCACCCACTTCTTTGGGATTGTGCTCATTCTCTTTGGATTGCATTCGAGCAAAAACCTCAGAGAGCATGATGTAATCCTCAACGGTAAAGATGGAGATGTCGTTTAATGACGCGATTCGTTGCGTGGCAGCAACCACCATCTTTTTGGGCTTTTCTTCGATGGATTCAACGACAAAAGAATTCTTTGTAGCAGTAATCACGCGGTACAAACCGGGTTTTCCTGTAATATTCACAATACGTGGCAATGAAATTTCCATGAACAAAAATAAGGAAGGATTTTGTTTCTCGGATGATTAACCATCCATTTCTTCAATAAACTGACTTGGATTTTTTCCCGTACTCTTTTTAAACGAATTGAAAAAGGTGGTTCGAGATGCAAAGCCCGACATTCGCCCAATGCTTTCTAAGGTTTGGGTTTTATGTAGATGCTGTTCAATCAAATTTTTAGCATATTCCACCCTTAAGTCGTTTCGAAACTCAACAAATGATTTTTCATACTTTTTCCGAATTAACATGGAAATAGTGCTTCCATTCAATTGAATGGATTTTGACATAACCTGTAAATTAAACTGCTGTTGAACATAGGGATGACCCGAGAGATAGTGATTGATGAGAAACCAAGTTTGCGTTTCTTCTTCGGGAGAGAGGTCAATGAATTTTTCTTCTACTGGTAATTCATCCGTATCTACAGTAACAACTCCAAACATCAATTCTCGGTTCTTCAATAATAATACTACCATCACCAAATACATGATAGTACGAAGTCCGTAAACCAATTCTATTCCACCCTCCATAGAGATTCCAGACATCAAACCACGATTCAAGAAAATTAACAATAAACTTGAAAAAAATACCACCGTAAATCCTGCAAACAACCAAATGAGCCAAATTCGAGTAGCAGGTTCAAAAATTTTGGAAGCATTTGGTGATAAAAATGGAATAATTTTCTTCCAAAACATGGCCGTGTAAATCAAAAAGAAAAAAACCATGGAAATAGCAAACTGAGTATTAGGGCCTTGATCTGTTAGCGTTATAAAAAACACCTTTGCTGATTCCATTTCCTCTAAAACCTTCATTTGGGCTAACAAATCCGATTGGGGTAAAAATAAATTGGGCATCAACCAAATGAAAAGCAGAATTCCAGGTGCAAAGTGTAACCAATCGGAGCGTTCAAATCGGTTTTTCTTTTCAAGAATGGAAAGCAGGTAAAGCCATAAAATGGGTGGTGTGAAAAATATCAAAATTCCTCCCATCATATAAAAATGAGGAGCAAATGTAGCTAAATGGTACTTTAGTAAGAGAAAATTTAAAAATCGAACATTGGAAAGGATAAAAAACAATCCCATCAACCGACTTTGAAATGGATTGTAATGTGGGCCAAATAAAAAGAAAAAACCAAAGCCAATGGTGATGGCCAAAATTAGAAAGTGGAATAAATCTATCCAATGCATATCCGTAAAAATAAGAAAAAGGGCCAAATCAATTGACCCTTTTTACCTCAACACAAACACGGCTTAAAAAAGCCTTTTCCAAAAGTAGATGATCCTATCGATTGGGTTTGAATTTATTGGTTTCAAAATAAATTTGAAACCTCTTTTATGGTTTAATGAACTTCTGTGAGTGGCCTTCCCCTTGAATCGATACCGTTAAAAGATACGTTCCTTTGGGGAGAGAATCAAACTCAGGAATCATAAGGTGATTTACTCCATCTTTTAAATTCACCCATCTTCTAACAACTTCCTGTCCAAGCATATTGGAAATAACCAACTCATTCAATCCACCTTTTGATGCATCAAACTTAACATTCAATTGATCCGTTGCAGGATTGGGAAATACTTGAAATACATCATTGTTGTTTTGAATAACTCGAATGGAAGAATATTGAATTGTTCCATCCAAATCAACCATGGCAAGACGATAAAACACCTTTCCTGCTTGATTGCCGAGGATTTGTTTTTCATATTCACTTCCTTGAGTCGAACCTCCTTTGGAGATAACACGATCCAACGACTGAAATGATTTCCCGTCGAACGATTGCTGAATTTCGAAATGGCTGAATTGCTTTTCTGAGGCAGTTGCCCACGTTATTAGATGAACTTGATTCTTTTTTTCTGCATTAAAAAACAATAACTCAACCGGCAGCGCGCCATTTCCAGATCCTACTCCAAATGGAGAGAAGGATCCTGAGTAATTCGTGTAGGAAAGTTGATAAGGACCTGTACCTGAAGCACTTTTTGAACCAGAGGCCAATTTTTCCCAGGCTTGAGAAACAGAATTAAAATGGCTTGCATAACACAAACTGCGAGTAAATCCGGTTTGTTCCTGACTTGCATTCCAAGAGAAGGAAAGATTAACGGGTGAGCCATTTTGGGCAACACGTTGAATATCCCAAGTTACCTGAACGTTACCATTGGTTAACGTTGTTCCCGAAGTACCCAAGGTACGAATTTGATCAGAAATAGAAACCCCAAACGAATCGGTACCCGTTTGCAAGGAAAGGGTGATGGGATTATAACTTGAATTTCCAACGGGCAATGTTTTTGTGGAAGTTCCGATGGAAGAAAAGAGTTTTCCGGTACCGTTGGTTTGAACATAATTAGATGTAGAACCTTGGGTAAATAAACGGGCTGAAAGGTGATTGTTTCCTAAAAGGATTTTACCGTTTTTCATTAACAATGAATCACGGATAATCAAACTTTTATTCAACTTGAGCTGAACATTTGAATTCAACGAAAGAGTTTTAAGGACTGGATTATTATCGGCAAATTTCAATGAATCGGTGGAGAAAGTAGAACCAAGAATTATTGTACTATTGGCATGACTCACAAATCCTCCATTTCCAGTAACTGGACCATTGATGGTGATTTGGTTTCCGTTCAAATCCAAATTTCCATTGAGAATAAGTCCACCAAAGGTTCGTGACTCGGTTAACTGTGGAACTCGGGCTACATTTTGAATTTCAACCAATTCAGTTGCAGTGGGGACGCCGCCGCACCAATTGGACGCGTTTGAAAACTGATTATTAGAATTTCCATTCCATTTCTTGATCGAGGTAGATATAGTGAATATAGGACTATTTGCCGTTGGACAATTTGATTTGGTAACTACAGCACGATAATAACGGGTAGACGTTAAGTTGTTTACTGTAATGGAGCCCAACCCGCTAGAGGATGAAACATCGGACCAGTTAATGGTATCACCGGAAGTTTGCCACTTAGAAATGGTTCCTGAATGTCCCGACAAATTCAAGGTTGAAGAATTTGTTCCTGAACAAACGGATGAAGGACCTGAAATACTTCCGCCTTGAGTCGCAGAAGAACATTGATTGTAAATTGAACTAATTTCAGAGGAAGATAATTCACGGTTATACATGGCCAAATCATCGATTTGACCTTTCCATTCTTGATTGCTATTAATTCCATTTGAACCTAAGATAAGACGACTTGCTAATGTATTACCCTGTTTGGGATAAGTTGCCGAGCTTAGAAGTGAACCGTTTTTATAGACTTTCATCGCTCCGTTATTATAGGTAACTGCAATAAAATCCCATACTGAATTTGAAATCTGTGATCCAGACCAAGTCCATGTACCACCCGTTCTTTGGCACCCAAAAACAGCACTTGAAAGCGCCCACTGAAAGGCATTAGAAATATTGCTACCGCTGTACAAACTGATTCGAATGGTATTGGAAGGATCATTCCTTCTAATGTAATAAAATGCACTCCAAGCGCCTGAATTACTAAAACTAAACGAAGCAGTTGGTAAGTTTAAATAAGAATTCGTAGCACCACTAAAATTTGCTGAACTATTGGCCACTCCATTTCGATCTGTTGTAAAAGAAACACCTCCTGCGTTAGTAAAGTGATTTAAATTACTGCCTGAAACATTGTTGTAACTTCCATTAAACGGATAATAAACCAGTAATCCATTGGTTGGAACAAAAGCGGGTACCTGGGCAAAGGAATACAATCCAAACACCATGAAGATTGAAAAAAGTAATTTTGTTTGCATAATGAAAATTTATAATGCAAAGCTACACATGTTTTTTAATTCAAATACGATTTTTTTTAAATGTGTGTTTCAAAATCTTCAAAAAAATCAAAATGAAACAAGAAAACGCACAAAATTTATTCAGGCCAAAGATTGTTTTTAAAAAAAATCTGGAAGGATTATGTTTCAAAAATGATTCACTCGATGAAATCTGTATTCAAATTCAACACGAAGCAAAAAAAAGTCCCCGTTTTCGGCGGGGACTTTTGCTAAATATCAAAAATGATTATTTGGTCAATACAATTTGCTTGCGAACAACATTCTGTTCCATTTTGATTTCAACAACAATCATTCCAGAATTCAAAGATGAAAGATCAACCTGATGGAAGTTGTAACCAGAAAGCGCATTGATCATGCTGGAAGAAACAACCTGTCCTGCAATATTCAAAACATTTACTTGAACAAAGCTCGATTTATCCGCAGAGAAAGTGATGTTCAATAATCCGTTTGAAGGATTTGGATACATGGAAATTTCTGATTTAGGTGAAAATTGTCCAATACGCGAAGATGGTGCGTTGGTAGGATCGCAAGAGAAATCACCTTTATCCATGTTGCCATTATCATAGTTTTCGTTCAACTTGGTCAATGCCATGTTGTAGTCAGTCAACGATTTTGGAGCAGAATTTCCGCCAATGGCTTGGTTCGCTTCAGCAATCAATTGAGTTACTGAGTAACCATAGAATGGTGCGAAATTGCAATAACGAGAAGACAAGCTTTGAGACGATGTAGCAAAATTAGCATCATAAGCGTCAAAAGTTACACTGAGGGTAGCTGCTACCAACTGACCAGCCAACGTATTTCCAAGAGTAGTAGGATTGATGTTATTTCCAGAAGCGAGTACGCGAGAAGGTCCACCAGAAGGCAAGAAATTCTCAACGTCTTGAGCAGAATTTAGTGTAAGGGTATTCTTAGAGCCTATTACCAAACCATTAGGAAACGCTCCAGCAAAGTTTTTAGAAACGTACATTCCTGGGTTATTTCCATTTGGAGCTGCACCATAACCACCTTGAGTAAAGGTTGTTAATGTATCGCAAGTTAAAGAACAAGTGAAATATCCTAAATCAACCGTACCATTATCATAATTTTCATTCAATTTGGTTAAGGCATCGTTCAAATCTGAAATGGTGTACGCTGTTGAACCACCACCAATCGCACGATTTGCTTCCATCAATAATTGAGAAACAGAAACACCATTAAATGGGGAGAAAGTACAAACATAACTTGAAAGTTGATTATTGGATGAAGTAAATGATGGGTCATAAGAATCAAAAGTTACATTCAATGTTGCTGCTACCAATTGACCAGCAAAAGTATTTCCATAGGAAGTAGGATTGATTAAATTACCAGCACTTAGAGCCGCTGGGGTACCACCTGAAGGAAGAAAACTTGTAACTGAAGCTGCAGAAGTTAAACTTAATTTATTAGTTGAAGAACCAATGGTCAAACCATTTGGAAATGCAGATGAAAAATTATTGGTCATATATACCCCCGGATTACCTCCACGAGGAACAACAGCCCAACCACCTTGGGTAAAGGTTTTAAGAGCATCACAATTTGATTTAATTACTGTACAAGCAATAGGATCAAAACCAAAATTATCTGTACATCCATTTCCGTCGGTTACCGTTACACTAACGATATCATTTTCACATAGACCACCTAAAGAATCTGTTGTTGAGATCCCTGAGGACCAAGCATATTGGTAAGGCGTTGTTCCACCATTAGCAAGAACAATGGCACTACCCGAACAAGCTCCACCATTGCAAGAATTATCATCGTTGGTGTAACCTTTTAGCGCAAGTGGAGATGGTTCATTGATGGTAATTGAACTAGAATCCACACAACCATTTGCATCCGTTACAACATAAGAATAATTACCGGCAGAAACTGTGAATTGGCCATCACCTGAATAAGGAGTGGTTCCTCCATTGGCATTTACATCAACAAGCGTAGTTCCACCATGGCATAGAACATCATTTCCTGTAACTTTTACAACCAATTGAGCTGGTTCGGTAACCGTGATTGAAGCTGAAGCTGTACAACCATTTGCATCAGTGATGGTATAAAAATAAGTACCTGCAGTAACATTGAATTTACCTTCACCTACGTAAGGAGGAGTTCCACCATTTCCAGAAACAGAAACATCTGCCATTCCACCAAAACAAAGGATGTTTGATGTTTGAGTTGCATTAGCAACCAATTGAGTTGGTTGAGAAACTTGAACAGTAATGGATTTAGAAATACCAATTCGATCGCGAACAATAACAGTGTACGTTCCTGCTGAAAGATTGGAAACCGAAGAGGTTGTAGCTCCATTGCTCCAAGCATACGTAAATGGACCACCCACACCGGATGTAACATTGGTCAAACTGATGCTTCCGTTAGAACCACCATAACAAGATACATTGGTAGAATTTACTGTACATGTGATTGGACAAACAAACTGACTACCTGTGGCATTTCCATTGTCGTAAGACTGATTCAAACTGGTTAAGATGGTATTGAATTGAGAAGCTGTGTTAGTGCTTCCACAACCACCAATGAAGTTGTTGGCCATGGTCAAAACCTCAGCAACCGTTTTGTCGAAGAAAGGCCCAGAACTCACTTTCAAATCCTTCAAATTAGCAGAAGAAGTAGCAAACGAAGCCTGTTTAGCATCGAATTCAGTTGAAAGGGTAGCGGCTACCAATTGACCAGCAAGTACGTTACTGTAAGTAGAACGAGTAGGATTGGTTAAAGTCCCCGCATTTAAAACTCGTGCAGAACTACCTTGAGGAAGGAAATTACGAACCGCAGTAGCCGAGGTTAAAACAATTTTATTGTTACAACCAATCGTTAAGCCATTGGGGAAAACGGCAGAAAATCCGTTGGCCAAAATGGTTCCTGGATTGTTCCCATTAGGAGTTGAACCCCAACCACCTTGCGTAAAGGTTCTGAATCCAGGACAAGGCTGGATGGTTTGGGACGTGGAAGCAGTCATGATACCGACAATTGCAACTACGGAAAGTAGGAATTTTTTCATTTTAAAATTTAACGACACAAAGATAATTTCCCAAACATTAAAAAAAAACATATTATTTATTTTCAAATTTTGAGAAATACCAATGTGGCCCTAAAGCCCAAAATCATATTCAATAAAAAAATAACGTGAGAAAAAGTTTCAAATGTAGACAATCTTAATGCCATTTTCCCAAAATGAAAAAGGGCTCGGAAATCCCGAGCCCTTTCTTTGTATAAAGCAGAAATGAATTAAGAACCTACAGCAATGCGATTGAAACTAACAACGGTAAGACCGGCTTCAACGCTATTCAAGTATTCTTTAACGCTCTTGCTACCGTCCTTAACGAAAGGCTGAGGCAACAACGTATTTTCTTTCAACCACTTATTGGCTTTTCCACGGGCAATGTTCTCGGCCATTTGCTCGTTCTTTCCATCAGCAATCGCTTGCTCACGACCAATTTCCATCTCACGCGCGATGATGGCGGGATCAACAGAATTCTCGTCAACAGCGATGGGGCTCATGGCTGCAATTTGCATGGCAACATCTTTTCCAGCAACTTCATTGGCTTCGGTAGGAGCGTTATTCATCTCCACCATCACACCCAATTTATTGTTGGAGTGGATATAGCCAACCAAATTAGCACCTGAAACCAACAAGTAACGAGACAAATCGATCTTTTCACCGATTTTACCGGTGTACTCGATAATCAATTCAGAAATAGCCAAACCGTCCATGGTAAGCGCCATCAATGCAGCTAAGTCGGCTGGTTTGTTTTCCAATGCTACTGCGGCAATTTTATTGGCGAATGACATGAAATCGTCGTTTTTAGCAACAAAATCAGTTTCGCAATTCAATTCAACGATCACACCTTGAGTTCCGTCGTTAGAAACAGAAACGATAACAACTCCTTCTGAAGCGGTACGATCGGCGCGACTGGCTGAAATTTTCTGTCCTTTTTTACGTAGAATAACCACGGCTTCTTCGAAGTTCCCCGCAGCTTCTTCCAACGCTTTTTTGCAATCCATCATGCCGGCACCGGTCATTTGGCGCAATTTGTTTACATCTGATGCTGTAATGCTCATATTGTATTGATTTAATTTTTCTTTTTTATTAAAAAAGCCCGCGAAACAGTATGAAACTGCTCCGCGAGCTTTAAGTTGGAGCAATGGGCTCTGAAATTAATCTTTATCGGCTGCTTCTTCCGCTGGAGCTTCTTGAGCTTCTCCTTCGGCAGATTCAACCTTTTCACGCTTGCGCTCTTCCAATCCCTCTTCAATGGCTTTACCGATCATTTTGGTGATCAAAGCAATGGATTTGGTTGCATCGTCGTTGGATGGAATAGCGAAATCTACTTGCGTTGGATCACTATTGGTATCCACCATGGCGATGGTTGGAATGTTTAAGCGAAGAGCTTCGGCAACGGCAATGTGCTCGTTTTTGATATCCACGATGAACAACGCAGCTGGAAGACGGTTTTGATCGGCGATACCGCCCAAAACTTTTTCCAATTTAGCGCGATCACGTGCGATCATCAAACGCTCTTTTTTGTTCAAGGTTTGCCAAGTACCGTTGGTTTCCATTTTGTCGATGGTGGACATCTTCTTGATGGATTTGCGAACGGTGGCGAAGTTGGTCAACATCCCACCCAACCAACGTTCGGTTACGAAAGGCATGTTCAAACGCTGCGCTTCTTCGCGAACGATTTCTTGAGCTTGTTTTTTGGTTGCAACGAAGAGAATCTTGCGACCTGATTTTACGATTTGCTTGGCTGCTTTGCAAGCATCTTCCAACATCACTTGAGTTTTGTTCAAGTCGATGATGTGGATATCGTTTTTCTCCATGAAGATGTACGGAGCCATTTTCGGGTTCCATTTGCGCTTGAGGTGTCCGAAGTGAACCCCAGCATCCAATAATTCTTGGTAAGTAACTTGTGCCATGAATGTTCCTCCTGATTAGCGTTTTGAGAATTGGAAACGACGACGAGCTTTGCGGCGACCGAACTTTTTGCGTTCCACCATACGGGGATCACGCGTGAACAAACCTTCGGATTTCAAAGGTCCGCGAAGTTCTGCATCGTGTTCATTCAAGGCACGAGCAATGGCTAATGAAAAAGCACCTACTTGGCCATTGATACCGCCGCCAGCAATGTTGGCTTTGATATCGAATTGCCCAGCAACGTTTGCCACAGTAAGTGGACGAATCGCTTCTTGCTGGTAAAACATGGTAGGGAAGTACTCTTCAAATTTACGGCCGTTAATGGTAATGGTACCACTACCGGGTGTCAAATAAACCCTCGCAACGGAGGTTTTACGGCGACCAACAGTATTAATCGCTGCCATTATTTCTTAATTTTTAAAGGTTGAGGTTGTTGCGCTTCGTGCGGATGCTCGTTTCCGGCATACACAAACAAATTGCGGTACATTTCGCGGCCCAATCGGGTGCGAGGCAACATGCCTTTGATGGCCTTCTCTACGATGTACGTAGGACGGCGCTGGATCATGTCCTTGGCTGCAACGAAACGCTTACCACCGGGATAGCCACTGTAGAACCAATAGTCCTTGTCAGCCATTTTGTTTCCGGTAAACCTCACTTTGTCTGCGTTGATGATGATAACACAATCACCGCAGTCTACGTGTGGGGTGTAAGACGGCTTGTGCTTGCCGCGCAACAACGTTGCAGCAGCAGTTGCCAAGCGACCCACAATCTCCGTTTCGGCATCGATAACGTGCCACTTCTTCTCAACAGTTGCGCTGTTGGCGGAGACAGTTTTGTAACTTAACGTAGGTTTCACTGTATAAAAAATTTTAGTTATTCCTTAAAAGGACTGCAAAGGTAGGAAAACCAACCGATTATTCCAACACGTCTGTATTAATTTTTTCTTAGAAGTTCTTCCACATCATGGAAGCTTGAGGTTTCGGACTCTTTTGCGTGTATTTGGCGTTCTTTTTCAAATGGTACAAGTTCTCAATTCCCCCTTCTACCTGAAAATAAATCAACTGGCCAATGGGCATTCCCGCATACACCCGTACCGGACGAACACAACTAATCTCCAACGTCCAATAATTGCAAAATCCTACATCGCCCTTTCCTGCGGTCGCATGAATATCAATCCCTAACCTTCCCACCGAACTTTTCCCTTCCAAAAACGGAACCGTATGGTGGGTTTCGGTGTATTCCATGGTACTTCCCAAATACAATTCTCCGGGTTGCAGTACAAAACCCTCTTCCGGAATTTCAAACTCAGAAATCGGATTATTCAATTTCGCATCCAACTCCCGGTTGGAATAAATGGCCAAGTGTTTCGATAAATGAACGTCGTACGAATTGGTTCCCAAAGCGGATCGATCAAAAGGCTCAATCACGATCTTGCCCTCTTGAATGGCTTGTAGGATGGAAGTATCGGTTAAAATCATACTGCAAAGATGCGACTATCCGCGCAAAAACACCAACTTGTTTCCTGAACTTTCCGCCTCACTCCAACGATATCCCTCCCGATCAAAACCTCGGATATCATCCAATGTCTTTGCATCAACATCCAATAAGTACCTGGCCATCAGGCCTCTTGCCTTCTTTAAAAAGAACTGCACAGGCTTATACTTTCCGTTGGAAAATTCTAAAAACAGACATTCAATGACCGGACGAGTGATCGACTTAAAATCAACCACTCGTGCGTATTCGGCGGAAGCCAAATTCACCAAAATTCCTTCTTCCATTTCTTCTTTGATGGATTTGGTGACGGTTGTTTTCCAAAATTCCACCAAATTTTTCTTTCTGCCAACACTCAATTGGGTGCCCATTTCTAACCGATACGGCTGAATCAAATCATGGGGGCGCAATGCGCCATGCAAACCGCTTAAAAGCCTTAATTGTTTTTGAGCCCGGTGCCAAACCTCCTCCGTCATGGAATGCGCATCCAAGCCGGAATACACTTCGCCCGCAAAAGCAAAAATGGCAGGGCGCACCGATTCGTCTTTCGGCTGTACGCTCCATTCTTGGAAACGTCCAACATTTAATTCGGCCAAGTCCTTGGAAATATCCATCAAATCCATCAGCTTTTTGGCCGAAAATCCTTTCATCTTTTTTACGATCGTTTCCGATTGTTCCATCCAACGGGGCATCTCCGAGGAACAAAAAGGATAGGTGTTTTGGTAGTCGAGGGTTTTGGCAGGAGAAACTAGAATGAGCATAGATTACTTAAGCAAATCTTTCATGACTTGAACGGCTTCGAACAATTGCTGGTCTTTCTTCAAGCCATTTACCCATTGTTCGTTTTTCTTTACATTGATGGTATCGTATTGAATGGTCGGCAAATCCGACTTGAGATTGAAGAGGTTCCATCCACTCAATTCCTTTACCAATTTGTTTCCGGCATCAGCCTCGGTTTTATCCTGTTTTCTCTTCACTCCGTATGCGTTGTAATCCAAGGTTACTGATGATTGCTCTTTGTTCTTTTTCGCCTTCAAGGCTGTATTTTGTTGGTAGATGAAATATTCATTTTTTGCGATTCTTTTTTGCGAATTGCTGATGGCGGAAGTCCAGTTCGCAGCTCCCGTTCCGCGGTAAACCTGATATTTCGCTGCCGGCACTTGATCATCGGCCATGGGAAAATCTTCGGCACGCTCTCCGTTAGGGATGTACTGATAAGGATCGGGGAAAATGATATCGGGAATCACTCCTTTTTTCTGGGTGGTTGATCCATTGATGCGATAAAACTTAGCAATGGTTACTTTCACTTGTCCAATTGGGCGCAAATTACTGTTGGTTGGAAGGCCGTTATCTAGATCGAAGAAGTTTTGAACAGTTCCTTTCCCAAACGTGGTAGAGGTTCCCATGATGATTGCTCGTTGGTAGTCCTGCATGGCAGCAGCGAAAATTTCAGAAGCCGAAGCGCTGAAATGATTCACGAGAACAACCAAAGGCTTTTCAAAATCGACACTACTACTGGGGTCGGTGTGTTGGAAAGCTTCTTGTCCGCGGCGTTTTTCCAAAACTACTGGCCCTGAAGGAATGAAGAAGCCGGCCATTTTCACTACATCGGAAAGGCTTCCGCCTCCATTGTTGCGCAAATCCATGACCAATCCATTAACGTTTTCGGCTTTGAGTTTTTCCAACTCTTTTTTCACGTCGGCTGCGCAACGTCGACCGTTGGCATCGGCAAAATCGGCATAAAATTTAGGAAGGTGCAAATACCCGATTTTTTTACCAGTTCCTTCAACTTCCACAACTAAAGAACGAGCGAAGGTTTCCTCCAACTCAATCACATCGCGAACGATGGGAATGACCTTCATTTCGTCGTTAGGTTTTTTGACTGTCAAACGAACTTCAGTTCCTTTTTTACCTCGAATGAGCGAAATAGCTTCGTCCTGGTCCCATCCCCCAATATCAACCGGCTCGGAAGGCCCTTGAGCCACTTTCATGATTAGATCGTTTACCTGCAATTCACCTTGCTTCCAAGATGGAGAACCAGGAACGATTTCAGTAATTTTCAAATAGCCGTTTACTTGTTGAAGTTTGGCCCCAATGCCCTCCATTTTTCCCGACATGGAAATGTCGAACTGCTTTTTGTCGGCCGGAGGGAAAAAGTTGGTGTGTGGATCATAAACGCCAACCAAAACGTTGACGAAATAAGAAAAACGATCCAATTCTTTTTGTTTTTTAATGCGCGAAAACTGGTCGTTCATGTTCTCTTGGACTTTCTTTCGCGCTTGAATTTCCAGTTCCTCCCGAGATAAAATCTTCACGGTGTCCGATTTTTTAGAAGCCTCAAGTTGGGCTTGTTCTTTGTCGTACACTTGATTCAAAACCTGCAACTTCAATCCTTTCCTCCAACGATCTTTTAATTCTACTTCATCTTTGGCCCAATCCAATTTTTCGGGGTCGGATTCCACTTTTTCAGATGCCACGAACGAGAACGGTTGGGCTAAAATTTCAGACACCATTTTTTCAACTTGGAGCGTCCGTTGATCCATGATGGAAGCAACGTCGAGATAAAATTGAAAATCCTGAACTTTGACTTGATCGTCAATTTGATTTTCGTGTTTTTTTAGCGCATCTAAATCGCTTTGAGTAAGGTACAATTTGCGGTAATCCATCCGCTTTATATACAACTGAAATACGTCTTTAGAATAGGTATCGTTGAGGGTTCTCGGGTTGAAATGAGTGCCATCCAAGGCTTGGTATGCAATGCCTACGATGGCTTTACGTCGCAAATCCATATCGTCGGAAACGAAGGAAAACAAGGCCAACGAAACCAATAAAAAAGAAAGGGAGAATGATTTTTTTGTCCAGAATTTCATAGGAAAATTTTCAAAGAAACGAAATTAAAAAGAATCGGATGCACTTGATTCGAAAAAGCAAAAAAAAACCGCTCAAAGATGTTGAGCGGTTTTTTTAAATGAGTTAAAATCAATCGTAATTATAATTTTCGGTAAACATAAAGCTCATGATACGTGGAAGGTCGCGAACCGACATGAAACCAACGGGTTTTCCATCATCTTCAACCACCAAGGCACTGTAATTTGCTTTGTTTAAACGTGCAACAGACTCACCCAAAGATGTAGATGGAGTTACAAAAACCACGTCTTTGGTCATGATATCATTCACGGGGGTGTGATCCAAATCTGGATTTGGATTGTTCAAGGCAAACTTCAACAAATCGGAAGCGGTAACAATTCCTACAACATTTCCTGATTCCTCATCGGTGATCACCAAATGGTGCAATGAGTAATTCATGAATAAATCTTTGAGCTGGTGTAAGGTTGAAGAAGGGTGACCAACAATGACGTGGGGAGTCATCACTTCTGAAATTGGGGTATTTTGATTCATAAAATGAAAAGTTTTAAAGGCAAGGAACGAGAACCACTTTGGAGAAAAATTTAGGTTTTCCCAAACCAGGAAATCTTTTTACGGTTGCTACTCGTATTGGAAACGTGATCGCATCGGTAACCGGACAACCAGGCTGTGGATTTCGAATCGTAAAGTTAATCAAAAGTCCTGATTTACCTTTCGACATTTTATTTATTTCCAATTCTGTCCCACCGGTTCGATGTACACCCGAGCAAATGAAAACCAAATAATTCTTGGAGAAATCGATGTTTGGGAAAACGAAATTTCCACTTGGGTTTATTTTAGAATCTTCGCAAAACTGAAAAAATTGTTTTTGAGAGGTAAAAACCTTTTCGAAAGGTTCATTGGATTGGAATTCCTGAAAAGAATTGGTAACATCTTTGAAGGTCATTTTTTGGGCATTTGCTCCAAAAAAGAGGAAAATCGTGAACAGGAGGAGGAAATTTTTCATTGCTTTCAAAGTTCTGAAATTGGAAGGAATAAACAAAGAAAATGATCACTAATTTTGTTCGCATGTTCGACTCGCTCAATTTTGAACTTTTTCACACTCGCCACGGCAGTTTCACCTTTTTGGATTTGGTGGGAATGGTGTTAGTTCTTTTGAGCGTATATGTTGTTTCTTTTATTCTTCGGAAAGTTGTATCAAGAAATTTAAAGAAGAGAAAGAATTTCGACCGCAGTCAAATCCTTACCTACAACAAAATACTGCATTTTGCGGTCATGCTCATTGGGATTTTATTGGCTTTCCGAACCGCTGGATTTCCATTAACCACCGTGTTGGCAGGTTCAGCAGCCTTGCTGGTAGGGGTTGGGTTTGGCATCCAAAACATCGTGAATAATTTCATTTGCGGACTCATCATTTTGTTTGAAAAGCCTTTTAAGATGGGAGAGTACGTCAAAGCTGGGAATGTAGAGGGGAAAGTGGTTAAAATTACCAATCGGGCAACGCAATTGCTCACCTTGAACGACGAAATTGTGATTCTTCCCAATGCAAAAATGTTGGAAGGAGCCATCATCAATCTTTCTTACCAACGCTCCGTAAGGATTGCTTCCCAGTTCCATGTGGCTTACGGGACAGATTTGATGTTGATGAAGCGATTGCTTTTGGAAATTGCCCAACTACACCCTTGGGTGGTTCAAGAACCCAAACCGGATGTTTTTATTCCTTCATTTTCGGAAAATGGAATCGAAGTGTCGTTGTTCGTTTATGTTGACCAACCTGAACGTTATCAAAAAATATTAAGCGACCTGCATTATGCCATCGAGAAATCTTTCCGTGAAAATGGGATTATCCTCCCCTACCCTCAACGAGTGGTTCATTTAAAACAGGGCTAATCTTTTCGAACCCGGGTAATTCCGTACGGGTAATCTTGCTGAATCAGGGCATTGACCCACTCAAAATCTTCCTCCTTACCAACAAAATCCAGATTATCGGTTTCAATGACTAGATATCTCAAACCGGTGGCTTCATTCATGAATCGGAAATATCCACGAGCGATTTTGTTGAGGTAGGTATCGGATAGATCGAGTTCGAATTCGCGATTTCTTTTTTTGATATTTTGAAGCAGCTGATCTGCCCCATTGTGCAAGTAAACAAACAATTGCGGTTGGGGCAGTTGCTTGTTGATGATTTGAAAAAGGTTGGAAAATAACTCAAACTCGGATGGCTCCAAATTCTCTTGAGCAAAAATTAAACTCTTGTAAAAACTATAGTCGGAAATGACCGGAAGCCCACGGTCGCGCAGAGGCATAAATTCTTTCTGGAATTGGTGATAACGCTCGGCCAAAAATGCAGTCTCCACCGAAAAAGCAAAACGTTCAGGTTCTTGGTAAAATTTGGGAAGGAAAGGGTTATCGATAAACTTCTCAAGCAAGATTCCTGTTTGGTACTTTTCAGCCAATAACAAGGATAGGGAGGTTTTTCCT
>JACCEE012474482.1_pt1 | contig 16750 bp, 17 predicted proteins | sample 7449931 | NCBI WGS metagenome assembly JACCEE01 (sample SAMN15323457, study PRJNA562643) | freshwater metagenome | isolation source: river surface water | place: USA:Blue River Watershed | collected 2017-08-19 | reverse complement strand
TAAGAATTAATGAAATGCTTTGAAAAGTAATATCAATCCCAATCCACTGACGTTTAAGTTTTTGAGCCACGGCTACCGTTGTGCCACAGCCACAGTAGGCATCTAGGACAATATCGCCCTCGTCACTGCTGGCTTTGATGATGCGTTCAAGCAATCCTTCAGGTTTCTGGGTGGGATAGCCAAGCGATTCATTTCCTAATGCGATATTTATATCCGTCCACATGTCAGGAACTTTTTCACCTTCAATTTCATCAAGGTATCGTTTGTAATTTGGGTATCCTGTTTTTGAATAAACAATGCGTCCTTCTTTTTCAAGTTGTTCCATTGTTTCTTTTGCATAAACCCAGCAACGACTAGCGGGTAAAATCCAACCTTTCCATTCGTAAATCTGTCCTTTTGAGGCACGAGACATAGGTGCTGTTATATCACTAATTCTGTAGCGTCTTCCTGTATTTTCTTCAATATGACGATAGTGTTTTTCTACATAAGCAGGGTTTAATGGTCTATAAATTTGATTCCACTTTTCTTGCCCCGCCTTTTTCACATAGTAAAAAATGATGTCATGAATTGCTCCGAATTTCTTTTGTACATTTCCTTTAGAATTAATTCGTTGCCATGATATTTCATTTTTATAATCTCCACCCCGCACACAAAAAATCGCATCAATCACCAATTTCAAATAATGGCTCGCTGTAGGATCGCAATGAAAATAAAAACTGCCCGTCGGCTTTAACACGCGGTGAATTTCAGCAATGCGCAGTGTCATACTGACTAAATACGCCAGCAATGCGCCTTTTTTCAGGACTTTTTCCAAGCCCGTTATCAAGTCAATGCTTTGCTCGGTGAAAACGCCGTTGTAATTACTTTGGATTTCAGCAAGCCCGATATTGGCGTTGTCGTCCCACGTCCAAGTGTCGATAAATGCTTGTGCTTGTGCCGCGTCTTCTTTGCCGATGTTGTTATAAATTTGGTTGTAATTGCGTTTTGAATTAAAGGGCGGGTCGATATAACACAAGTCCACAGTTTCATCTTTGATGTAACGTCTTAAAACATCTAAGTTATCACCATAATAAATTCTGTTTGTCATGTGAAATACCCTGAACGGCGGTTGCGTGATTAAAATTTGTGGAATTTTAACACGACTTGGCGAAACCCGTTTGTTTATATGGGGTTCAGAATTATTTCTGACAAAAAATATTATTGAATAGGGCTTCTTTTTTATTCTTAATAACCTTAGTATTGTATTTCACACAAATACAAAGAGGATTTTGTTATGCCTATAATCAGTTACGAAAATCCAGTATCGTATACAACATTTTTAGCCGATGAGAAAAAATTCGGTGAAAGAGCTTTTCTTAGTGACAAGCTAGTAATTTTTTTACTTTCACATGAAAACACATTGGAATATGTAGCAAAATATTTACTTTCACCTGATGAAAAACCACAGATTGCTAAAGAGTTAGAAAAAACTCTCACTTCAAGAGGTGAAATTAATGCTAGAAAACTAGTAGAGAGTTTTCTTTCACGTGGTGAAAATCTGGTAAAACTTTCACGTGGTGAAAATAAATTTGGTATAGGCTCATTAGTTCCAATAACTGGTATATATCGCTGTATACATTGTTGGCATGAATCGGTTATGTGCGCAGGTGAGCACATACAACCAGAACACGAAAAACATCCATGCTGCCCTAAAACAGAAAGAGAACTAATTGTCTTTATTGAAGAAAATAATGGCAATGAAGAACCTGACAAGCAAGAACTGATTTGTTTAAGTTTAAAGGGATATTGTCTGACTCGTTCAGATGATGTTGATGATGTTAAGCATGTTTTTGACAATTTTAGTACTGATGAAAATTGTAATTCGGCTTTTTATTCAAATGCTCCTTACACTGGGGTATATGAACACTCTAATGATGAGTATCCCCTCTATATTTATCATCAAGGTGATGCACTTTTAAAAGGGGAATGGCGACTTATTCTAGCCACAAACGCTGCAATGAATAAGAAATTAAACCCTGAATTTAAAACACCTCCCTATCCAGCACTCAAGCAGCCCGAATAAAACACAGTGAAATGCGGGTTTAGGATTCATAAATTTGCAAATTCCCCCGCTCACTGTCCGTTAGCACTAACAGTTTTTAGGCGAAAAAAAGGGCTGTGAAAACAGCTTATATTCTGAGTTTTAAAAACTACATTAAGGGCATTGAGTTTAGCCAGTTTTTAAATAGGGGGCTGCCCATAAGGCAAGCCCCTCTTAATTAACTTTAGTAAGGCTTATTAACCTCACTCATTTTTCAAAGCATCCTTAATTGCTTTGATGAACTGCATGGCTTTTTCCCAGCGTGGGCTAGTCTCTGTTTTCTTCATTGAATCAAAACTCTCTACAACAGTCACCACGCGGTCTATTTTCGTTTGGGCTATGGTGGAGTCAATTGATGCAGTTTGCACGGGTAAATTTTCTAATATCTTGCTATCTGTTGGTAGTGAACAGCCTCGCGCTTTTCTAAGCTGCGCTGCGTAGATACGCAATGCTTGCTTATCCTCATTATGTACATACACAGATTCTTGCGCTAAATCCATAGATTCAAGTTTCGCCCTGTAGGCTTGTTTTCGTTCTGCGTTGGTAGCTGCCATGATGATACCTTTAATGTATTTTTGTTCCTAGGAACGTATTCGATAGCTAAAGCAGGTTTATCTAAAGCATATTTTATGTTCCTAGGAACGATATTAACACAGTTCAGACATGTGTTCTTCAAAGTATTTCTTCGTTCCTAGGAACTAATATAGCAATATAATTTATTGAATATAAACAATATTATAGTTCCTAGGAACTATAATTGATTCCGTTCCTAGGAACTATATTTTAAATATCGGGATAGCCTTCAAAGCCGTCTGCAACTCGGCTGTAATGTGAAATCATTTGAGTTGATTTGTGACCAGAGACTTGCATGATTAAATGAGTGGGGACTTTAGCAGTGGCGCAGGTAGTAATGAAGCCCACACGTAAACTGTGAGCAGATACCTTGCTTGTTGCCGTCGTGTCACTTATTCCTTCAAAAGCAGTTTTGATTATGGTGTTAATGGCACAGGTAGTAATCGAGTCCCTTAACCCGCCGTGGCGCGTAATCCCACGAAACAATTTACCTTCCAGCATGTTGCTTGCTTCAATCCAATCATTAAGGGCGGCAACTGCACATAATTTGCCTTGTCGTGCTGGAATGGTTTTAATCTCAGGCTTACCTTCCTGATTGGTTTTAGACTTTCTCAAGGTCACAATCACGCCCCGCCCCGTAAACTCTAAGTCTCTCAACTCTAAAGCCGCTAACTCAGAACGTCTAAACGCGCCACTAAAGCCTAATAAAATTAATGCTTTGTTGCGCTTATCAATTAAGGTTTTACCCACTAACTTGCTAAGGAACACGGTTAAATCATCTTTCACCACAGGCGCGGCGTTACGTGTTGCCGCCGTGCCATGTGCACGGCGGTATCCTTTCATCAGTGTCTTTACCTTTATAGAGTCTGTGGGGTCAATGAAGCCTTTAACTACGTGGGCTTTAGAAATGGCTGCAACGCATTGATTGATAGATTGCGCCGCGTATTGGTCACCATTTGCTTTCTTTAGCGTGACTAGGAACGCGATTACATTTTCAGGCGTTGCAGGTAAAGAGAAGCCCGCATCTTGAAAATGATTAACCCAACGTTTGTAACTTTCTTTCGTAGATTTGGAATAAGCGGCTTGCGTGTAGTGCTCAATAGTTTCTTGAACCGTAACCAAACCGTTTACATTTTGCCCTTGGATTAATTCGTTCATGTTACAGCCCCTACTTAGTGTTTATTTCTAACTTTCCATAATTGTCATTATAGATAGCTAGAATCACTCCGTCAACCACATTGACCTTTAAAACTAAAATAGCTAATATAGATTAAAGCTTACCTGAGTAAAATAATGTTAGTTCTCGATTTAAAAGTTAAAGCTGCTGAGTTCATTAAAGCCTTACCTCCAAAACAGAGTAAACAGCTTGCGGTTGCTGTCTTTGATTTAATGAAAGACCCGCGTCCTCATGACAGCATCAAACTTAAAGGCTTTGATGATTACTTTCGTAAAGACGTGGGGGAATATCGGATTGTTTATCGCTTTGATAAATCTTGTTTGTATGTACTCGTCATTGATAAACGCAATGATAATGATGCCTATAAAGGGCTAAGGATGTAATTGCTATGATTGTTCAAGCAACCGAATTGAAAACCCGCTTAGGGCAATATTTAGAAGCCGCGATTAAAGAACCCGTGGTTATCGAAAAGAGTGGACGCAATACGGCGGTGATTATCTCGATTGATGAATATAATCGCTTTCTTGCGTTAGAGGATTATTACTGGGGAATGCGTGCTATTGAAGCTGAAAAAGAAGCTTCTGTTGATAATGGTTTAGAGTTCTTACGCCAAACGGTAAATCCTGTTTAATCTGTTTATTTCACCAGCCTTTCTTAAAAATAGGTCGCGGGCTGCCCTCAAGGCACGCCCGCAGCTTCATATCTGATAACTAGGTATATGGCGACTACGCCTTATACGCCTGCTTGCTCCCCCAACTCATATCAAACCATTCACTAGATTCAACGTCAAAATAACGTTATTACAATATTACTATAACGTTATTATCATGTTATACTAAGGTTGGTTTAACAGGAGATTGATATGATTATTGTCGTCGGTGGAATTAAAGGCGGTTCTGGAAAATCAACCGTTGCCACTAATTTGGCGGTGATGTGTGCGGCACAAAATCAAGATGTTTTACTGATTGATTCAGATGACCAAGAGACCGCGTTTGACTTCACACTCTTACGCAATGAAACCCAACAAGAAAAACCTGCCTACACCTGCATTAAATTAACTGGGGCTGCGGTGCGAACTGAAACGTTACGTCTGTCCACAAAATATGAAACGATTATTATCGACACAGGCGGGCGGGATACCACTAGCCAACGGGCGGCGTTGTCGGTGGCAAATGTTTTACTTGTGCCATTTGTACCGCGTTCATTTGATGTGTGGACTTTGGAAAAAGTCGGGACATTGGTTTCTGAAATCAAAACCATTAACCCCGGTTTGATAGCTTACGCTTTCATCAATCGTGCCGATCCTAAAGGTCAGGATAATGATGATGCTGCCGACGTGTTGAAAGAAACGGACGCATTAACATTTATTGATACCAAACTCGGCATGAGAAAAGCTTTTAGCAATGCAGCGGCAACAGGGCAAGGCGTGACTGAATTAAAACCCAGTGACCCCAAGGCAATTGCAGAAATGGAAACCTTATTTCAATGTGTTTTTAACGTTTAATTAATATTAAAATAACGTTAAAATAATATCGAAACAACATTATTTAGAGAGTAAATATGGTGGCAATTAGTAAAAAACCTGTGAATAAAACGACTGCCTCCGAAGCGGCAATTACAGCGATTATTGAAAAGGGTGGCAGTGTTGCGAATGAAAAACTCGATACAGGCAAGAAAAATTTACAGCTTCGTTTAGACAGCGATTTGATTACACAGATAGACAGTGCACGCAAAAATAAAGCGGTGCCGCCGTCACGCCATAGCTGGATTTTAGAGGCGATTTTTGAGAAGTTGCAGAAGGAAAATTAAGGTTATTTTAATATTAAAATAACGTTGTTTTAATATCTAATTAATATCTCCCGCCTTGCTTAGTAACTTCTTATTTCTTTAGTGGTATTTACTTGGCTTCTATTCTCATTCCTTAAAGCTAATGCGGTTAAAGTTCATAGTGATTATTATGGATAAAGGTAGAGATGGATTTATTACTTTTTTGGTTTAGTCATACGAAGCAATTTGAAACTGCGATTGTCAGAAATAACCTCTACGCAGTTAAAGAATTTTTTACCTAAAATTTCTATTGGAATAAATGAGTTAACAACGAAAGCAGCTATGCCAGTGGGAGCAAGAAGACGAGCAGCAGTTTCTACAAAATAGCCAGTGAAATTACGTTCCACATCAAAACCTTTATGAAAAGGCGGATTACAAAGTAATAAATCGAATGGGCCGGTGAGAGTACTGGCACAGTCATCTACAATGACTTCAGCATTGATATTTTGAAGTGCAAGGTTAGCACGACAAGCAGATATAGCTGCGGCATTGTTGTCAGTAGCAAATATTTGCGCAGGCCAATAGTATAATCCTGCATGAACAGATAAGTAACCGAACCCACAGCCCAAATCAAGAATAGTATTAATCACTCGTCTTTGTGTAAACTGTTCTAAATGCTGGACTAAAAAAGTACTACCGACATCAATCTTGTCCCAACCAAATAAACCAGGCTTAGAATAGAAACTCAAATCACCTTCGTTGACCACAGGGCGTAAATGAGTGTATGACTTATCTTCCAATGTTTCTGGATTTGACGAGATGCCACGTTGAACAACAGCCAAATAGTGATTACCATGTTTGTTAATTTCAATGTTGCCGTTTAAACGATAACCAGCATTTTTTGCGTAGGTTTTAATACCTTGCTGTTTAGTGCCTGTTAGGTAGAGTCGTCCGCCTTTAGTTAAGCAATCAACAGATTTATTAATGATATGGTGCATTACTGGACGTTCTTTAACTACTCTCACAAATATTGATTCAATACTGCTTGGTTCAACAGTATTGAAGTCAAAGTCACTAAATTGTGCCAGCCAGCCTAGTTTAGTCAATTGCCTTACTACATCAATGCGGTTACTGATTGCCTTGACAAAAGGGTTAGGATTACTAATATAGTCGGACGTTTGTTCACCAACAACCCATAGAGCAGATGTATTACATCTCTGAATTAATGGTTTGAGTAGATTTAGGCTACCATCTTCACTCATTAGAAAATTACCTATATTTTTGAACTAGCAGTTTATATTCGTCACAAATAAAAATTAATCATGAAAATTCATTTGAACAATATCCCTGATATAAAAGAGCTCGAAATTTTATTAATAAAAGCAGGATTCACTGATAGAACTACTAATCAAATTAAAAAAGCTTTCTCTAATAGCCGTTATATTGTTTCGATAACAGATAATGGAGTTTTGGTAGGTATTGGTAGGGCATTTGGTGATGAAGTTGATTGTGTAGTTATTTGTGACGTAGTAGTTAGTCCAGAAAAACGAAAACATGGTATAGGAACTATGATATTAAAAAATCTTACAAAGATGATTTCGCATCATATGAGAATCATTTTATATGCTAATTTAGAAACGGAAGAGTTTTACAAGTTGCTTGGTTTTCAGAAAATGGACACAGTGATGGTGATGTGGGATTATGAATTTTTGAATAGTAGACTCAACCAATAAGAATTGAGCAAAACTACACTGATTTTAAAGGCTTTGACAGATGAAAAATTACAGTAAATGCCTCATCTATTTTTTTACTTTGGGGTAACCTTTGTTGTCGATGTTTGGGGTGATTATGATTGGTAATCATTCAATGAGTCCAATATTTTTGAGAAAGATAATTTTTAGCGAATTTTATGTACATCAAAATGATATAAAATCATCGTAACGATTTCGTAAGTCTATATTATCTGTTAAAAAACAGAGTCGGTGATTGGTCTCAAGTCCTTGGTCTTATAAATAGTCGGCGTTAATTTTATTGAGAAGACCAATATTACGTCCTTCTTAGCGGAGGTAGATTGCCATTCCAACCGTTTCTTCAATAATTTGCTTTGCAAACTTACTGAGTATGGTCATCATATTATCTGGTCGTTTTTAATGAGTCGAATATTTATTGACGATTGTTATTCTACTGAAGCTCTTAAAGAAGGAAGAATAACGATTCCGTCTGCGCGTGCAAGTGGGATATCTGTTCCTCTTGTTCGAATACGAAGTGATTTTCTTTCGTTTGTTGCATAGTCGTACTTATATGGGTATTCACCACGTAACATATCGATTTCTTGTATTCCTGTGTTCCATGCTTGACTGAAAATATGCTTTAATAAAATGTGTCCTGGAGAATAATCTGCACACTCTCTTAGTAAAGTTGATCTATAAGTGGAAATTGTGTTGCGAAATAAAAAACTAAAATCTTGAGCAATTACATTATTTTTAACTAAAAGCCTACTGAAACTAAGCCATTTGCGTTTGGATAAACGTTCGGCTAAAAGTTCGAAAAAGCGGACATTCTCTTTCTCAAGAAAAGAACCTGCAATATCATTTCGTAAACACCATTGTTTCGAGTGCATCTCGAAGAAACTTGGTAAGTACTTTGCTATATTTTCAATATCTGTATGAGATTCGAAATAGATCGAACCATAGTCAGCTTTAAGTTTTTTTTCTTTGCGGATGTATTGACGTTTGTTTATTATTTGTTGATAAATTGGATGCGTAAGTTCAATATAGGGATTTATAGAGCTTGGTTCTAAGTTGATTCCTTTTATTTTTAGTGGAAACTCAGCACATTTTCTTAATATGGACTCTGGTCGAAGTTCATCAAGCTCAATAGCATCAACTTCAATAAGCCCTTCAAAAAGAGCTTGTAACAGTATATACACATTTTGGATTGGAATCTGTCCATCAGTTAAAATGTCATGATAGTCTGCAACAGGAGAGCTGAGAAAACGAAGTACTGATTTACCTTCTATTGAGACACGCATCAAAGGTAAAATACCTATTGTTTTGTTTTTATTAAACAAGCGAATTATTTGTGGATATATCTCTGAGTGATAACAGCCTATGGCTTCCCACCAACTTTGATGCCACTCAAAGGTTTGAAAAATTGTGGCTGTTGGGCTTTTATCGACTAGCATTTTCCATGATTCTTCTAGCCATTTAATTGCATCACCACCATCAAGAACTTCAATATTTGTATCTGATTCCAAAATCATATTCCTGCTAATCTGACTTGTTCTACTTTATTTCGAAAAATATTGGCTGTTTTGATAATTTCATCCGCATTAGTATTCACATTAATTCCAAAGCCAAACCCCAAAAAATCATCTGTAACACCAACTCCTATTCCTATGGCTCTTTCTAGCAGTGAATCAGTTCTAGGTAGCATACCAGGTTTATACTCAACCGAAGTCGGGTAAGTAGAGCAAAAAAACGGGGCACATCGCTGATTTGGGAGGCGTTTATTGATAAGTTGCCCCATCGCGCGATAATGATGCTTAACTGTGTTAGCAAGAGGTTTACTGCCGATAGCTTTTGTAATGGCGTGAGCCTGTGCTGCATTTTTTGCAAAATAAACAAGGGTTGTACAGCACTCTCCTTTAGAATCATTCAGCTTACGTATTGATAAACCTGGCAAATCCACAAGTGCATTTGTCAGGAGTTTTTTCTGATTTCTAAGATGAGTCAAAATCATATCAAGTTTTCGAACTTGTGCTAATGCCATAGCACCTGTCAATTCATTCATGCGCATATTAAGTCCAAACAACATATCTCCGTCTGCCGTACCACCTTGAAAACGATTGAATCCATGATCATGAATAGAAAACGTTCGTTCATATAAGTCTTGATCATTGGTGGTAAAAACACCTCCATCACCAGATGTCAAAATTTTGAACACGTTAAGCGAAAATACCCCAAAGTTTGCCCATCCACCAAGCGGTTTTCCTTTGAAACTTCCTCCACATGCTTGCGCAACATCTTCTATAAGGAAAAGACCATGCTCTTTTGCTATAGATTCAAGTGCCTCCATATTGCATGGTGTTCCAAGCATGTGTACAGCAATAATTGCCTTTGTCCGTCTAGTGATACGTTTAATGACATCTTCAGGGTCGATTGTGAGTGATTCATCAACTTCTGCAAGCACTGGAACTCCACCTGCATACACAACACTCGCTATTGTTGCTATGAAAGTGTATCCTGGAACTATCACTTCATCTCCAGGACCAACCCCTAAAGCCAAAAGTCCCGTAAAAAGAGCAGATGTGCAACTATTCATTCCTAAACAATAGGTTGTTTTTATTTTATCTCTAAATTCTGTTTCAAATAAAACTGTTTTTGAAGGGACAGAATCGTTTGAGTTTCGATAACGACTCACTTTTCGTGAACGCAAGACTTCTAAAACTAGCTGCTCTTCTTCATTATCAATAAAATACCATCCCGCCCCACTCATAAGATTCTCCTTTCAAAAGCTTTCGTATGGGCGAATTTTCCCCCAGTTGTTCCAATTCTTGACAATACTTGGTTGTGGAGGCGAAGTAAGGTTCCAACCACTCACTCGACATAAATCACCAACTAGGCTTCCTGCAAGGATAATATGTGTCCACATTGACTCCTGAGATGAGCCAGCGGCATGAATATATAGAGTAGGATAAAACTTCATGAAGCGAGACGAAAGAATAGTAGCAAGGTTCTCGGTTATCTTATCTGAAAGCACGATAAATCCCATATCCTGTCTTTGGAAAGCAGAATTATAACGTCCGTGTGTATAATCTTTAATATCTACTACCATCATATCTAGTAAAGAAGCTTCTGAAAAAAGTACTTGCCAGCTTAGTGCACCAACCATGCTAAGTCCTCCAGCAAGAATAATCCAACGACGGTCACGCCAATCTTTTATTTCAAGTAACTGTTTACGAACCCGCTCACGAATAAGCTCAGCTTGATGTCTCGATTCAGTAAACATGTTCAATAATATTTTTCCTTCATCTTTTGCCCGCGTTAAACGATGAGAAAGAGCACATAAGGCAAAAAAAGGTATTAGCGCAACGAATCGTCGTTCCTTAGTATGTGTAGGTACAGTGAACAAATTAACACAAATACCACAATCTTGAAGAATAGATTCGGCTTTTGTATCTTTTTTCCCTGTCAATAAAATTACATTATCGATCTTTTGTGTATTGAAGTGTTCGACTACAGAAAAAATATCTAGACTACTACCACTATATGTGATAAGAACAGGTTGGTAGGGGGAGCCCATCATGTTGCAATATTCGAGAGGAGTAAAACGGGTCGCAGCGCATTTTAGTGCATTTCGAGATAATATCGCTCCCATCTCTGCTGCAATTCGAGAAAGACCAGAGCCTATCCATGCTAGTGGAGTTTTGTTCTCGAACAATTTGATGATTGCCTCTGGCACATCTTGTTGTAGGATTACTTCAATAGTATCTAATTCTACATTAATATCTTCATATACTAACATTATAATAGCTCATCTATTCCGTCATTGATTTCGATTAAATAACCGGAAGGATCCTTAATAAACACTATCTGCTCTGCACCTACACGAATTGGGCCACGCACAATTTCTATACCCAAAGCTTTGATAGTTTCGAAAGTTAAATCAAAATCTGTGGATGTGAAACCTAAATGTATAGTATCTGAAGTATTCAGTTGATTTCCTTCAATGAGTTCAAGTACAAAAGTACAAAGTGGAGCTTTAAGATGGATAATTCTACGTCCATTTAACTCTCGGAGAACAAGTAATTCTTTAAAACCAAATACCTCAATATAAAAACGCAAACATTCGTCCATTGCAGAAACTAGTAACGAAACATGATGTAATCTAACGTTACTTAAATTCATAATGTACTAATTACAGTAGTTAAATCATAGTGTGATTGTATGAACTGAGCTTTCATATTTTTGGCGATATTAGCTACAAGTGGTGGTCGTAATGAAGGAACTCTACATAGTTCCTCTAAAGAAATATTTCCATCTAAGTAGTGATTTATAATGTGAAAATGGTTGTAGCAGCTTTTACAGTTAGATCCAACGTATCCTAATTGAAGGTGAGTCTTTTCATCATGACTTATTTCTTTATGTCTTTTAGTTAGACTTTCTAACATAGGTCCGTATGAAAGTTCTTCGCCGTAGTTTGCACAGTGAAGGCGTTCATTTTTAGAGCCAGACCCCAAATTTGCCCAATGAACATGGCAGCTTTTAGAACGTACCCCTTCATGTAACACATATTGAAGCTCTTGACCGTAAGACCTAGCAGGAAGAATATTTGCAAAACGTTCCCATATCGTAGGAATGCGAGCAGCTAATCGTCTAAAACTGGTTCCTCTCAGTGATTTTGCGATGTCGCGTGCCCGATCGAAAGACTTTACAGGAAAAGGAAAAAGCATAATAAGACCTCTACCATCATCAAGTTTTTCAATGTAATCGCAGTATAATTCGAATTGGTCAGCATTATATTCATGAAGAACACAATTTATCTCGGTTGGACGTTCAGCTTTAATGAAAACATTTAGATTTTCCAACATGCGTTCATGCCATTTGTTATTTCCTTGTACTCTGAGCGTATTCATTTCCATTTTATGTCCATCAATAGTAATGTTCGGAAAAACGTTAGAATATTTAAGTAACAAATTGCTAATTTTTGGTGAAAATGTACCATTCGAAATTATTTGTACAGAAGGGAAAAGCTCTGCTAAATATGTCAATGCTGGTTCTAAGTCTTTCCACATAGTTATTTCACCATACCCAGATAGCTTTGCAACTGCAGCCTGAAAATTACGATGAAAAGCTTCAATTTGATCGATAAAATTACTATAACGAAAAAGCTTATCATCCTTGACAAAATCCGTTCTGCAATATGTGCATTTCAAGTTGCATGCAGCGTAAAAACCAATGTCCAAATACAGATAGGATCTTTTGTTTTGAATATCCTGATTTGATATATTGTGTTGCACTACAATTACCTGTTATTTATTAAATGAATAATTTTTTCAACTACATCATCCACTCGAATGTAAGATTTACATAACGTTTTCTCACAATGCTGTTCCCAAGCATTACAATTACCAATTTTGTTTTTCCATTCACATGATGAATAGAATTCACTACACACGGTATCACTCGGTTTGAAATACGGTCCGTACATAACTTCTGACGTTGAGGTATAAATTCCTACAACTGGAATATTTAGCGCACCTGATAAGTGGATTATGTACGTATCACTAGATACAACAATTTGATTACTAAGTAAAATTTGCGCAATATCCATAAGATTGGATGCTTTAGGATAGGAATACTTAATGTTTGCATTATTCAATATATCAAAAAAATATAGAGCCTCCTGTTGTTCCTCTTCTGAATATCCGGGTAAGACTGAAACTTTAAATCCATATTGATTTGCGAGAGTGTAAACTACTTCTAACCAAAAAGATGTCGGCATTCGCTTATGTTGTTGCCCTGAACCTAAATAAACGACAACGTCAGAACTACGACCGAAATCAGTCTTCCTCAGAACTGATGAGTATCTATAAAGCCACCCTGCTTCAGGGAGTTCAAAACTCACTCCTAGTTTAGCGATATATTCCACAACAAGTTCAATAACATGTTTCTCTATCTGATCCTGTGTAGATGTCAGCGAACACATATCACTCACTGCATAGTTGTGATTAATTAACACATTGGCAACTTTGGAATATTCTTTTGGATATTGAATTACATCGCGACGAAAATTAAGCATTGCAACAATATTATGCCTTTCAAAGAAAGAAATAAGTGTCTCGATAGGTTCTTTGTATATTCTGCGTAAATTTCTATCGAATGTCTGAATAGTATCAAAGCCATCAATATCTAAACTTCGATAAAAATCTAAGATAGGATTTTCAGAAAAAAAAACACGACCTGGATATCGACGGCTCAGGTTGAGAAGAATTGGTCCCAATATAATTGCATCGCCAAGACCTGTGTATGAGTTGCAGAATATCCCACCTCCTGTAGCCATAACAACATCTAATGAGCTACTAGTTGATATTAATTCTGTTCTGCTGCTAATTGCGCTCATAAATTATATATTTCTATAATGATTACTAAGCACACGGTTTCCTATATTAGGTAGCACTATGTCATCAAAGTCAACATACTTGGTATAACGACAGACATCGCCACAAAAAGAGCTGCTGTTCGAAGGAGTAGCATTCCGAAAGTCTCTACGAATATTTTGATAAACATCACTGTTCCATATATCCATAAATGGTTGTTGTCCTATGAACAGGTTTGACATGTTATCAAGATGTTCGTTGTAGTCACATAGTCCAATTTTTCCATCTACATTTATATGGATGTGTGTCCATGGTCTATGACATGTATAATTAACTAAGGTTTTCTTTGAACCTTGAGGAGAAACTGGCCAATCCAAAACACGAACCTCTATACCACGTTTATTCCCTAAATCAAAAAGATCGTTAATAACTGTACTCCATTCATCCAAATAGTTACCTATAAATCGGTTATCTCCTTTTTTGAGATACATGGGAAAAATTTTATGATGTTTTATCCCATGATCTGCTACAAAGTTCATTACACCTTCAATCTGATGTAAGTTTGGATAGTAAACCATAGACATACAAGTCATATCGTTACATGTACCAGCGCGCTCTCGAAGTTCTTGTATTATTTTAAGATTATTTGATAAACGACTGAAATTTCCTTTTGCATATATTCGCGAGTAATCTTTCTGCTCAAGTGCGCCAAGAGAAAAACATATGTAGGCATTAACATTTACCAGAACTTCCATAATCTCTTGAGTTAAGTCATTCATATTTGTTACAACTCGAACACGAGCTCCTATTTCTGAAGTTTTTTGCACTACTTCACAGAAGCGAGGATGTAACGTACTCTCTCCTAAACCATGAAAATCGACAATTTTTGCTGTGGGGAAAAGTTCAACCATTAACAGTTCAATCAACTCATCAGACATGTCAATGAATGTTTTTTTTGGTAATAGCCATCGATGACACATGGGACAAGCGAGATTACATCGTCGAGAAAGCTCAACAAACACGACTTGTGGCTTACTTTCAAGCACAAGCATTTGCTGCTTTTGTTCAAAAAGATTCAAGGCTGCATTTTCTGCCATTCGAAGATTTTTATTAATATCCATACTTAACACCACCAATTATATTAATTCATCATCACGCATTGCTGTACATGTTTTACATAATGGTATCTTATTAAAAAGATATTTGAAATTATCATTCAGTAAATCATCAACAGTGTATTTATGTGGTGCTCCTTCTACATCAATGCAACAGGTTGCTATATCACCATTCCATAAAACTACCATGCAATTCTGTCTTTCAAAAATACACGGTTTATCAATGTCATTTTTAACAACGCTAATATCTAAAATTTGCCCTCCCCAATTACCTAGATTTTTTTTATTTGGAATAAATACATTATTTATTTCTAAATGACCATTCACAATTTTTTTAAATTTATTAAGTGGAATTTTATGAGCAGAAAAATCAATACATTTTAATCCTGCAAGATGCAATTGATGATATAAATCTTCATCAAAAAAACTTCCATCGCTTTTAATACCGTTAGTAAAAAAAGAAACTTCTACATTTTTTTCCGAAGCATATTGAACAAATTTTATAATATCAGGATGTAATAATACTTCTCCGAAATTGTGTAAAAATAAATTTTCACGATTTTCACATCTTTTAAAAAGTTTTACACACTTTTTGAATGTATCAAATGACATAAATCCTTTTTCCCTAACTTGTTTTGGATGTGGGCAATATGTGCATTTTAAGCTACAGTAATTCGATATTTCAATTTGATATAAATACATATTAGGAGTTACGCAGTTAAAACATGAATTCTTTTATTTACAATGAGTTAGTATTGTGCACTGCACAATCGTGTTTCTAGTAAAATCAAATAGTTAGCGATTCAACTGCGTAACTCCTACATACACTTTATGACGAAAGTCTGTTGAATATGCCATTTCTCATACTCGTTTTATAATACTTTAACTGGTAGTGCTAAATAAACGGTTTACATAACGCTGTAGCCACGTCCATGAGATTCCTGTCACACGGGCTATCCCACTCAGAGGTAACTTCTCGTTTAACAATCTATCTATGCCCATGTTTCTTGGCTTATGTATTTTTTGGTAGGGTGTTCTACGAAACACCGACCGCACTCACGACATTTGTAGTTTTGTGTGCCTGAGCGGGCTTTTCCATATTTCACGATGTGCATTGCTGACAATTAGGGCAAGTCAGAATCTTAGCTTCTATTCTATAATCACCAGTTTTCTTATTTTAATATTACGGCTTCTTTAGGACTAGCGTGCAATCTGTTACACCGACCTCTGGGAAACTTACAATAAAATATCCCTAGTAAACGACATTATGATATATTCAAAAAAATCTGATACAAAAAACTCTAAGGCAGTTTTAAAGATGACACGCGATGAATTACTGGTGGAAATTGAAAAGGCAAAACGGGAAAATGTTACAAAGCTCGATCTATCTGCTAAGAATATAATTGAATTACCTGCTGACATTCAACAGCTAAAAAATCTACGTGAACTTGATTTAGATAACAACAAGCTGCAACGTATTCCAGTTGAAATATCAGAACTAACAAACTTAGAAATACTTTACTTGTCTGGTAATAAGTTGAAAAGTATTCCAGTAGAATTAACTCAATTAGTGTTTTTAAAAACGCTTGCATTGTCTTCCAATAAACTAAAAAGTATTCCTGTTGAAATAGGCGAACTACAAAATTTAGAACGACTTGACTTAGATAATAATCAATTAAAAAACATTCCAATTGAAATAGGTGAACTACAAAATTTAGAACGACTCGATCTAAATAATAATCAATTGCAAGATATACCATATCAACTGTACCAATTAAAAAATTTAATTGTATTGGATGTTCGTAATAATCCAGGGCAAGCGCATATAAAAGATCAATCTGAAAGAGAGAAGATATTTTCTCTAAAGGAATCACTGAGAGCGGCTTTAAAACGTTTTCTTTTGATGCTGAGTTTGGACCTCTCCCTTTTGAGAAGGT
>JACCEE011969379.1_pt1 | contig 16758 bp, 24 predicted proteins | sample 7449931 | NCBI WGS metagenome assembly JACCEE01 (sample SAMN15323457, study PRJNA562643) | freshwater metagenome | isolation source: river surface water | place: USA:Blue River Watershed | collected 2017-08-19 | reverse complement strand
ATGGATAAATGGAATACTGAGAAGATAGCGATGGCTTTGTTCAAAGGTATTACAGGAACAGAATATGTAGCTCCAGCACCACCTGCACCGGCTCCTCCAACAGACAAAGAAGTATTGTTTAGAGTAGTATGCGGGACATACGCTGATAGAAAGAACGCTGAAGCTATGCGAGATAAATTAAAGAACGCTGGTTTCGATTCGTTCTTGGTAGCATACGAGAAATAATAAGATAGTACGAAAGGGGAGAAAGTAGTGGACAGTATATCTATAATGACAATTAGTGCTTGTATAAGTATCATCGTAGCAATATGGACTATTAATAGGGATAAAAAGAATGATACTAGAAATGATGCTGAGTCTAATGTAACTCTAAGAGAAGAAATAAAGTATATTTCCAGGGGTGTTGAAGATATAAAATACGACACCCGTCTCCTGACAAGTAATATATCAGAAATTAATGATAGACTTATCAGGGTTGAGGAGAAGGCCAAAAGTAATCATGAAAAAATAGAGCAGATAAAGAAAGGGGAGAGTGTTTAATGAGAAACGACAGTTATTGGAGAAGGTTCGCTAATAGCGGAACTATATTATCGATAGTGAGTTTAGTCGGATTATTGATGATACAATTCGGATTCAAAATAGACTTAGAGTGGTTGGATACTACAGCTAGATTGACATGTAGCTTAGGCGTTGTTATGGGTATACTTAACAATCCTACTACTGGTGGAGTAGATATACCGGGTTTAGTTAAACCAGAACCTTTACAATTTGAAATAGAAGATGCCGAAGAAGCTTAGGAGGTAATTATGAAATTTACATTAACAGAATTAACTGAAAAAGACATTAATACAATATTACAAGCTTTAAGTAATATGCCATACAATCAAGTAGCTGAGATTATTCATAACATCCAAATGCAGGCTACTAATCAACTTCAACCAAAAGAAGATAATAAATAAAATATACAAGAGGGAGTGTTCATGCATTCTCTCTTAATTTTTAGGAGGTGGCGTAATGCCAAGAAATATAGCTAAACCGTTTTATATAACGGCTTCGATAATAGACATACAAACTATAAGTCCTAAATATAGATGTTTCTTTGGAGAAGATGTTGAGTTATTTATAACGGTTCTAGACGAATATAAAAAACCATTGGATTTATCAGACGTTTACGTAAAGGTGTTCTATATAAATTCGACAGACGAGTTTAGACAGGACGACGGTATAACAATCACCGACCCGTTAGATGGTAAACTACAAGTTATGGTCAAAAAGGGATATATACAATCTGGTAATAGCACTGTAAGGGTTATACTATTTGACAACGATCAAGAGATATATTTACAACCGTTCCAAATACAATGTTTGGACGTAGGTATAAAAGACGTTGGACATATAATAGTTGATGACGATTTAAACGCTAGAGACGAATTTGTTAAGGTTCGAGGTGACATAAGTGTAATCAAGAATGACTTAGACGAAACAATGAAAGACATTGATGATGTTAAAGATTCGGTTGTCGATATTAATTCGTCTTTGGAAACTATTACGAATGAGTTAGGTACAAAGACAGATACAGAAAATATAATAAATGGAAATGTAAATCAAATTGTAGATATAGCACAACAACATAAAGGGTTATGTGTGTTAAGGAAAAATGGAGTTAAGACGGAAGTATATACACCTACTAACAACGGATATTTAAGGTGGGGACTACAGAGGGATATTGTTATGCCACAACAAAGTGTTGGAGGTAGTGCAGAACTTACAAGACTTATCTCATGTTATAGGGGAATAAATGAAATGTATTCGTTAATTCCATATTCAAAAGGAGTAACCACAGGAACATGGAGTGTTGTGAATAACTTTCCGTCACCGGTTTATACGGAAGATTTGTCTCAAAAATATATATATGCAAGTACAATAGGAAGCAAAATAACATTTTCAAATGTTAAAGGTGGAAATTTAAATGTAGCTTTAATGAGTAGACCGAATGCAAGTGCTGGAAAATTTAAAGTTTGGGTTAATGGTGTTGATAAAGGAACATATTACTGTGAGAGCGATGGGATAACAAATGAATTTATAATTATGGAGTTACCTATTATATTAGAAAAAGCTTTAAATACAGTAGAATTAGAGTTGTTAGAGGAAAACGGAAAAAGACTATACGTGTTTGGTGTTCAAGCCTATAATTTAAAAACCGTTGATAAAAAGATTTTATCTGTTAATCATTCTGTTATGATAAGCTATGTTCATGGTACAATGACAAACCTATATTACAGTAATGGAGCAAATGATTATGCTATTCAATGCACAAAACCAACTTCATCTGCTTATCTTTGGTGTGGTTCTTATCATGGAGGAGAAACGCTAAAACAATCAATGTTAACTAAAATTGATGGTAAGAATATAACATTAAATGATGGTGATATTTATTATGGTGACATTATAGAGTTTAATCAGTTAACCGATATTAATCATACTAATTTTACTGTTCCTTTAATCATGAATACGAATAGTATTATTAGATTTGATAAACTCGGTTACAACATTAATTATAAATTAAAATTCTTACAAGACGTAAAAATTAATTTAGCTTATATTTTAATGGCTTGTAATAGTGCTAGTGAATATGGCTCTGTAATGTTTGATAATGGGGTTATTGATATAGATACTTCGACAACACATGATACTGTTAAAAATAAATGCAACGGTGTTATACATTTTAATATAACTAATACAAAGAAATATTCATGTGCTAATTTTGTATACAATAAAGAAAAAGCATTTAACAATTTCATAGATACAGATTCATGTTTATTTGTAAGGAAAGAATTAGGTGGTTTTAACAAGTCGTATTTCAATAGAATAGATAAAGAAACTATTATTCCAACTGATACAACATGGGATATAAATGGAAGACACGTAATAATAGATAATAATCCATATCATTATCTAATTTAATTCGTCTTTGATAAATATTACGAACTACGCCAAAATCACATTCTCTATTATGAGAAAGATTTAGGAGGTATTTATTATGAAAAATTTAATAATCGAAAAACTTGAGAGTGAGGTATTAAGACTTGTAGACGAGTTGGCTACTTTAGAGACCGAATCAAAGGAGTATAATGATACTATTAAAACTATCAACAGTTTATATGACACATTAAATAAAGAGAAGGAATTAATGTTAAGCGAGTATAAGGTTGATGTAGAAGCGAAAAGAGTCGATAACGACAAACTAGCGAAAGATACAGAAGCTGATATACAAAGAGAAACATTAAAAGATTCGAAATTATGGAATGGAGTAAAAACAGGTGTTGAAATAGGAGCGATAGTATTACCATTAGCTTCATTTGCATTACACTTTAGAGAAGGTTTAAAGTTTGAAGAAACTGGTACTATAACATCAGGATTCGTTAGAGGATTAGTTAATAAAATGAAATTCACTAAATAGAATCAAAATGAGGGTTCGTGTATATTACACGCGCTCTTATTTTTCTACTACGCGAAATTTACAAGTCCTATTATAGGAAGATATATAAAATAAAATTTTTGGAGGTATTTATTATGGAAAGATATGAAAACACAGGAATGGAAGTAACTACTACTGAGGAGGTACTTGTAACTAATACTGCGATTAAAGCGACAGATATATTAGGTGCAGTTGCTGCTGGAGCATTGGCGATAGCGGGGATTGGAGCAATATTTAATGTTCGTAGAAAGAAGAAGATATTAGAGGAGCAAGCAAACTTCAAAGAGAGAATTATTGCCGATTTAATTCGTGAAGGAGCATCTGAGGAAGAAATAGAAAACGCTACAAAATTATTAACAAAATATATGTAACTATGAGGATAGTGTTCTTTACAGAGCATTATCTTTTTGTTTTCAAAATACCTCGCGAAATTTACAGACTATATTATGAGAAATAAAATATTAGGAGGAATTATATTATGAAAAATTTATTAAAAAACGAAAAAGCGGTTAAAGCAATAGGAGTTACTGTTACACTAATAGGATTCGGTATTACAATGATACAGAAGCAATTAGATAACAAGAAACTAGAGGATTTAGTGGCTGAAGAAGTTGACAGAAGATTATCAGAATATGACGAAACTGATGAAGAATAGATCGGATAAAGAGTTCTTATACAAGGACTCTAAATCTTCAAAATGGAGGTGATTAAATGACAGAAGATGCTATATATTTAATCGATCTATTTCATCTGCAATTAGGGAGTATACAATGGGAACTACTTGGTAAATCTATATTACCAGAAAGATTTAATTCATACTCTTTTAGTGCTTGGGCTATACAAGAAACATTAACTGCTGTTAAATCGTATGAAGGTCTTGTGACAGTAGACGTGATTAAAGATATATTAGATGTACAAAGAGATATGTACGGACGATATTACGATGGTAAAGAAACTCAGTTAAGATTTAAGTATGCATATGACACTATAATATATCTTATAAAACTATCAGGGAAGTGTTGAATATGTCAGATGATGCTTTATACTTAATAGACCTATTTGAACAAATGCAAAATAATTTACAAGACGAACTTATGAATAAAACAATATCAAATAAAACATTCGATAGGTTCTCTTATAGCTCATGGGCTATACAAGAAATCATAATAGAAATAAACGAATATGAATATTACACATCAGTTGCTATAATACGAGAAATACTAAAGAACAAAGAAACTGATTATGAAAGATTCTATAATGTAAATAAAAGCCGTAATATAAGATATTTACATGCTTTAGATACTATAAAATATATGTTAGAGTTAACAGGAGGGTATATCAATGCTTAATAAATTAATACAAAAAACTTTAAACTTCACAAAGGAACACAGTCCAGAAATACTAGTTACTACAGGGGTTGTTGGTATGGTTACATCAACAGTTCTAGCAGTTAAAGCAACACCTAAGGCGTTAGACTTAATGGAAGATAAGAAATCTGAATTAGGGGTAACTTATTTAACAGGAAGAGAGATAGTTGAGTCAACTTGGAAAGAATACGTACCAGCGGTTGGTGTAGGAGTTGTATCGGCGGCTTGTATAATAGCTGGTACTACTCAAAATAGTAGACGTAACACTGCTTTAGCAACTGTATATAAACTATCAGAGAGTACTTTAAAAGAGTATCAAAAGAAAACTGAAGAAGTTGTTGGTAAGGAGAAAGCTGACGAGATAGAAAGAGAAGTTGCTAAGGCTAGAATAAAAGAAAGACCAACGTTTATTCAAAATGACAATAGTGACTATATATACACTACAGGACATGGCGACACGCTAATGTACGATTCGTTATCCGGTAGATATTTTAGGTCGTCTATGAACGCTGTAGATAGAGCAGTAAATGAAATAAACAAATCATTATTAAGCGATTACGTTATGACTGTTAACGACTTCTATATTGAGATTGAAATACCAACTATAGGAGCAGGTAGTTTAATTGGATGGAAGTCGGATAAAGAAATGATGGAAGTTAGATACGATAGTGATGTAGATTCGAATGGTCAACCATATTTAATATTATCATATAGTAATAGACCAATAGCTTTGGAAAATAGACACACGTATTAATACGCGAAATTTACACACCATATTATGAGAAATAAATAAAATTTTTGGAGGTATTCATTATGGAAGAATTAAACAACAACTTACAAGAAACTACTATGGAGGTTTTAGAATCAAAGGAGGTTATCGAAAGTATTGATACTATTAAGAAATTTAATACAGAAGGTTTAGCTGTAGTGGCTGTTATAGCAACAGGACTAGTAGCTGGAGCTTGGGGATTAAAGAAATTAGTAGATAGATCAAAAGCTAAGAAACTTAACAATGGTGATAAATTCATAAAAGAGTTCGATAAAGTTGAAACAGTTGAGACTTCAGAAGAAGACGAAACATTTATTTAAGATTAGAAGGGTTATACTCGTTACAGAGTATTTCCCTTTTCGGTTTGTCCTAAAAATAATAAGATTGGAGATGTATTAAATGAGTACTAATTACACTAATAATTCATTAAAAAATAGAGAAAACGGAGATAAAAAACCAGAAGGTAAAGAAGTTCAAAAGGTTGTTAAAGGTGCTGCTAAAACCAAGAAGAAAAACGAAATGGCTAAAATAGCTCAAAATATGATTTCAGAGGAAGCTAAATCTATTAAAGATTACGCCATATACGATGTTATTATACCAGTGGTTAAAGATACTATAGCGCAATTAGTTAAAGGTTCTATAGATATGATATTCTATGGAGAAGTTAAATCAAGCAGTAGATCATCTCGCTCGGGAACAAACGCTAGTAGAGTTTCTTATAGAGACTTCTACGATGATAGGAGAGATAGACGTGACGATAGAAGAACATCGACTAGATACTCATACGACGATGTTATATTTGATAACAAAGAAGATGCTAATGAAGTATTAACTAGAATGGACGAAATCGTAGAACAATACGGAGTTGTTACAGTTGCTGATTTATTCGATTTAGCTGGAATAACAGGTAATGGATATACTGATCAAAACTACGGATGGACATCGACTAGATCAGCATCAGTAGAAAGAACTAGAGGAGGTGAATACTTCTTAAAGTTACAAAGACCTAATAATATAAGATAAAATATAAGTGTGGGGTGGGGTTATGAAAAAAGTTAAATTTACACTTAAATTAGTATTAGTATTATTAATAGGGTATTTGATGTTCTTACCAATATTTAGAGCATCAAATTACTTTTTTGTTCGAGAAGTAAAAGCTATACAGCACACATTAACTGAACAAAGGGAGGTAGCCGAGACAGTAGAGTTAACAGCGGTTGTTGATACTGTTATAGCTACAAATAAAAAAATAGCTAAACTTAGAACTTATAATGAAATAATTATATTGAAACCGTATTTCTGTAAAGAATTTAAAGATTTAGAATTTGTAAAATAGGAGATGTTATTATGAAAATAAGAATTAAATATTTCGAAGGTGCTACTCAACTAAAACCACTACACAAAGGAAATTGGATAGACGTATATGCAAATAAAACAATGTTTGTAGAAGAAGGGCATAGAGGAATGGTTCCATTAGGATTCGCTATGGAATTACCAGAAGGTTGGGAGGGACATTTAGCTCCTAGAAGCTCAACTTTCAAAACATGGGGTATTATACAAACTAATCACGTTGGAGTTATCGACGACACATACATTGGCGATAATGATCAATGGCACATGCCGGTTTATTGTTTAAGTGGGACTCATGAAAAAGAATTAGACAATGGTAATTTTATACGAGGTACATTGATTAAACAAGGTGATAAAATAGGTCAGTTTAGAATAGCTGAAGTAATGCCACCAATCGAATTCGATGTTGTAGAATCTTTTGGTAATTCTGATAGAGGAGGTTTCGGTACAACAGGTACTAGATAGATATGAGTAATAGTGACGCGATTAAAATGTTAAATGAATTTATTGATAGTATTGAAGATGAGGATATGAAAATAGCTGTTAGAAACGTTGTTAGATTTGGGGGGATAAAAATGAATAGTTTATATATTCAACCTCCGAATAAACTACAATTAATAGATGATATGAAGAAACTATCGAATCAACAGATTGCGGATAAATATTTCGTGTCACTACAAACATTATATCATTGGAAATTAAAGTATGATTTGATACCTGTACCGTTTAGGAAGAGAGTTACAGATTTCAAATTTAAATTAGTATATCAATCAAATGTTTCAGTTCCAGAAATGGCTAGTAAATGGGGAGTTTCACCTCACACAGTAAGACAGCGAGCTAAAGATATGGGATTGAAAAGACCGATTAAAGACCCAACTAAATTCTCAACTATAAGTGAAGAAGAATTCAAAATAAAATATACAAATTTAGATAATAAGATAATAGATTTAGCGTTATTATGGGATACTAGTCCGTCTAACATTAGACGAAAAGCTAGTGATATGAAAGTAACTAGGAGGTAAAAAATGAGTGATATAAAATATGTTAATATTAATAAATGTGGTGGTTGTATTTATTATAGTAAAGATGGATGTGACTATACTGGTGGTTGTATCAAAGCCCCAATAACAATACATTCACTAGATAGTCATTTATGCACTAATTGTGAGTATTTAGGATCTACTGGATGTACAAATGGTATGATATGTGTAGAGGGACGTTTGTTTAAAGATTCACGAGTGAGTACAGAAGACAGACATCTAAAGTTACCTGCCAAAAAAGAAATGGTTAATCACCCTGCACATTATCAAGGAAAAAATGGTATAGAAGTTATAGATGTAATAGAGGCGTTTACAGCTAATCTATCCGGAGTAGAAGCTTTCGACGCAGCTAACATGATTAAATATTCATGTAGATGGATCGATAAAAATGGTATAGAAGATTTAGAAAAAGTTATATGGTATGCTAATCATTTAATAAACCATATTAAAAACAAATAATGACCACGCGAAAATAACAACTTATTATATGAGGGACACACAGTCTCTCAAAATTTTATAAAATAATTGGAGGAATTTAAAATGACAATACAACGTATGATAGGTAAAGTAAAGTTAGGAGCTAAAAGAAACGCTCCGGAATTATTATTAGGATTAGGATTAGTTACAGGAACAGCTTGTGTTATAACGGCTAGTAGATCAACTGTTAAAGCTAAACGAATAACTGAAACTTTAGAACATGATAAACTTAGATTATTAACAGATAGAGATGATTACGTAATAACTGACGAGGAAATGAAAGCTAAGCTTAAGAAAACATATTTAAAATACGCTTTAGATTTATCAAAAGAATATGCAGTTCCTGTTGGATTATACGCAGCTACAGTAGCATCAGTATTTGCTTCATATAAGATCCAAAAGAATAGACAAATGGCTTTATCAGCAGCTTTAACAGCGTGTACGACAGCTTATGCATCGTTAGTTGGGAAATTAAAAAATGGAGCTGAACATGGATTAACTGCTAAAGAGGTTCTTGACGGAGTTGAAGTTAAGGAAACTGTAGATCCAGAAACTGGTGAAGTTACAACAACTAAGGTTCAAGGAGAACCAGTAGCATCTTTATATCAAGTTAGATTCGATGAATATTCAACTGCTTGGGAAAAGGATAAATTCCAAAACGAAGCAACATTAAGATGCGAAGAGAGTTGGGCTAATGATAAATTAAGACTTCAAGGATATTTATTCCTTAATGACGTATATGACAGACTTGGATTACCAAGAACTAAACATGGACAAATAGTTGGATGGATATTCGAAGAAAACGGAGAAGGTGACGGATTTGTAGACTTTGGAATAAAAGACGCTTCAGAGTATGAGGATCCTAGATACCATAGAAATGCATTTGACTTAGAGTTCAATGTAGATGGAGATATATTATCTAAATTCTAAAAAAATAACGAGGGTTGAAATACACCCTCTACATAATTTCAAGGAGGGACTTATAAATGAAAGGATTATTAACATTAGGTATTGGAATTGCATTAACAGCCGTAGGAGTTATAGCTATGAAGAAAGCTTCTAAGAAAGCTAACGATATAATAGAGAACCACGTACAAACTAAAGAGGTTATTGAAGAATGTGTATCTGAGGAATATACAGAAGAAGATAGAGCTAACGATCACGTTATAAATAATGTTCAAACGACTATACAATTAGTAAAAAACTACACGTTACCACTAGTATCAACTATTACAGGCGGATGTTTTGTTATAGTTGGTTCTTATAATACTTTTAATAGACCTATTACTAAATAAAAAAATAATTAAAATGGAGGGTGTATCATGAACACATTTTGGAAAGTAGGAGTAGCATTCGTAGCTGGATTAGCAATAGGAGCTATAGCTACTAAGAAATATATAGAATATAAAGAAGACCTTTGTGAAGAGGTTTCTTATGAAGAGAGTGAAGAAGTTATGGAAGAAGAAAATACTAATAACGACAACCACGACAATAATGAAGGACAAACTCAAGAAATAAATAAAGTTGACTATAACAACGTAATAAGATCAGTTGATGATGATAGATATCAAGAATTACTTCAAGATTTAAAATATAAAGTTGAGGCTCAGGAAGTTCCAGAATACGAATTACAAAGACATATATTGGACGAAGATGTAGATAGAACCAAACCTTACAATATATCTCCGAATGACTTTGAAGATATAGACGCATACGAATCAGATGAATATACATTATATGCTGATGGTTATGTTACAGATAGCTATGGAATGCCTGTGTCTGAGGAAGATGTAATGAATACTCTTGGTGATAAATTCGAATCATATTTCGGAATATATGACAACGATCAAATATATGTTAGAAACGAGAGGTTACAAATGGATTTCTCTGTAATAAGAGATCTGGATAATTTCGAAGACGTAGCCTCACCTAGAATAAAGAGGATGGTGGGATTACAATGATAGACATACGTGAAGAATATTTTGAATGGATGTATCAAATAGTAAACGGAAAAAAGTACTATAGATTATTGAATGAATTGAATAATGTAGATTTCATATCATTAGTTCATTACGATGAAAACAGAATACGAGATGGTATAGACCTACGTTATAGATTCGCCGATGAAGCTAATATACCTGTATCAATAATCGATAGGAAATTCAATAATATTGAATGTAGTGTATTAGAGGTTATGGTAGCGTTATCAGTCAGAATAGAAGAGAGTATAATGGGTGATGAAGATTATGGTAATAGAATACCTATATGGTTCTCTATGATGATTAAATCATTAGGATTATATGACATGACTGATGATAAAATAGAATATGAATATGTCACACATACCATAGCTAGATTCTTAAATAGAGATTACGATAGTAATGGTAGTGGCGGTTTATTCACTATTCACGATTATGATAGAGATATGCGAGATATTGAAATATGGTATCAGATGTGTTTATTCTTTGACAACTTATTATAGGAGGTTACTACACAATGGTTCGTAAATTGGGAGTTTTTATATTATTCATCGGAGTTGGAATGATAGCTTATTCATATGTTAAATAACTTTATATAGATAAAAGAAGTGGGGGTGGTAGAGAATATGCTAGATTTTGTTAAGATATCTGTAAAACAAAAAAACGGCGTTCTCGAAGTTATTCCGTCATTCAAAGTAATTAGATCAAAAGACCTTATGATTAGAGGTAATTCTTTCTACTCAATATGGGACGATGATTTACAGAAATGGTCGACGGACGAATTTGACGCTATCAAATTGATAGACCAAATGACAGTGAAATATGCACAAGAAAAGTATGGGGATGTAGCTATTCCTCAACTTCTAGTTAATGCAGATAATTGTCTAATAGACAAATGGAAAAAGTACTGTCAAAAACAAGCAATTAATAATTACGTCGCTTTAGACGAAACTCTTATATTTTCAAATATGGAAAGAAAAAGAGAGAATTATTCAAGCAGACAATTAAACTATCCTTTAGAAAGAGGTGATCATTCTTCTTGGGATAAGTTATTGTCTGTGTTATATTCTGAAAAGGAACGACATAAAATAGAATGGGCTATAGGATCTATAGTTAGTGGTGATTCTAGATTTATTCAAAAGTTTATGGTATTCTATGGTTCCGCTGGAACTGGTAAATCAACTGTATTAAATATAATTCAACAATTATTTGAAGGATATTATTCAGTATTCGATGCCAAGGCTTTAGGTGCTAACAATAACTCGTTTGCGTTAGAGTCTTTTAGAAGTAATCCGTTAGTAGCAATACAACATGACGGTGATTTATCCAAGATAGAAGATAATACTAAATTAAACAGTTTAGTATCGCACGAAGAAATGACTATAAATGAAAAGTTTAAATCTTCCTATACTAACAGCTTTAAGGCTTTCTTGTTAATGGGAACTAATAAACCTGTAAAGATTACTGACGCTAAATCAGGTTTAATAAGAAGACTTATAGATGTTACTCCGACTGGGGATAAAGTACAGTCTGACGAATATAAAGATATAATGAATAAAATACCATTCCAACTCAGTGGTATAGCACATCATTGTCTCGATGTATATTTGGATGATCCTAAATACTATAATGATTATGTGCCAACAGAAATGTTAGGAGCTTCGAATGATTTCTACAATTTCATATCTGACAATTATATGACATTTGCAGATGCTAAAGATGTTCCTTTAACATTGGGCTGGGAGATATATAAGAATTATTGTGACGATTCTAATATGCCTTACCCATTATCGAAAAGAGCATTCAGAGAAGAATTCAAAAACTACTTCGCTGATTTCAAGGATAGACATACTCTACCAGACGGTAAAAGAGGTAGAAGTTATTATATAGGTTTCTTAGAAGATAAATTCAATGGTGAAAAGGAACCCGATAATATAGTGGTTAATGTTAAACCTATATTTGACTTATCTAGTGAAGTATCTATATTTGATAAAATGGCTTCTGAATATCCTGCTCAATATGCAACTAAAGAAGGTACACCTACTAATAAATGGTGTAATGTTAAAACAAAATTAGCAGAAATAAATACTAAAGAGATACATTATGTTAAGGTTCCGGAAAATCATATTGTAATCGATTTCGATATACCTGATGAAAAGGGTGGAAAAAGCTTAGAGAAGAATTTAGAAGCTGCATCAAAATGGCCTTCGACGTATGCTGAATTAAGTAAAAGCGGTTCTGGTGTTCATCTACATTACATATACTCAGGAGATGCTAGCAAACTGAGTAGAGTATTTGATGAGCATATAGAAATAAAGGTTTATACTGGTAATAGTTCGCTTAGGAGAAGATTGTCTAAATGTAATGACAAAGAGGTAGCGACTATATCATCAGGATTGCCATTGAAAGAGGAGAGAAGAAAAATGGTAGATAAAGATATAATTAAAAACGAAAAAATGCTTAGAGTTATGATAATAAGAAATCTTAGAAAAGAATATCACGATGCTACTAAACCTAGTATCGATTTTATAAATAAATTACTAAACGACGCTTATAATAGTGGAGTTAGTTACGATGTTACTGATTTAAGACCGTCTATATTATCATTCGCATCAACTAGTACTAACCAAGCTGAGTATTGTTTAAAATTAGTTGGAGAAATGAAATATAAATCGGAAGAGCCTTCAGAGCATGTAGATTCAGTTAGTGACTCAATTGTATTTTATGACGTCGAGGTATTTCCAAACTTGTTTTTAGTTAACTGGAAGTTCCAAGGTGAAGGTAAAAATATAGTTAGAATGATAAACCCAACTCCAGTTGAAATAGAAAGACTTTGTGCTTTTAGATTAATAGGGTTTAATAATAGACGTTATGATAATCATATAATGTATGCTAGAATGATGGGTTACTCAAACGCTGATTTATACGAATTATCTCAAAGAATAATAGAAGGTTCTCCTAATTCTATGTTCTCTGAAGCATATAACCTATCATATACAGATATATATGATTTCGCTTCAGCTCCTAATAAGAAATCTCTTAAAAAATGGGAGATAGAATTAGGACTTAAACATCATGAATTAGGATTACCATGGGATCAACCTGTTCCTGAAGAAAGATGGATAGAGGTTGCTGAATATTGTGACAGCGACGTAATAGCTACTGAAGCTGTATTCAATCATCTTAAAGCAGACTTCGACACAAGGGTTATATTATCAGAAATAGCTGGTAAAACAGTGAACGATTCAACTAATTCACTAACTACAGCCATAGTGTTCAATGGTAATAAAAATCCACATAACGAGTTTAATTATAGAGATATGAGTAGACCAGTTAGTGATCGTGATATTTCACCAGAGACCTTTGAATATATTCAAAACAACACTTCTTTAATAATGGACTTCACAGCATGGGACGGTACTAAATCTGTACTTCCTTGTTTCCCTGGATATAAATACGAAGGTGGTAAATCTACGTACAGAGGTCTAGAAGTTGGAGAGGGAGGCTATGTAGAAGCAGTCCATGGTTATCATGAGAATGTTGCTCTATTAGACGTAGCATCAATGCATCCTCATAGTATGATAACCGAGTGTTTATTCGGACCTAAATATACTAAGCGTTTCCATGATTTGGTTAGAGGTAGAATAGCCATAAAACACAAAGATTTCGAAACTGCTAAAAATATATTAGATGGTAAGTTCGCTCCATACGCAATTGATGACGACACTATATTAGCAATATTATCGACAGCACTTAAGACGCCTATAAACTCAGCTTATGGCTTAACTAGTGCTGGATTTAGTAATCCGTTCAGAGATCCAAATAACGTTGATAATATAGTTGCTAAACGTGGAGCATTATTTATGATAGACCTTAAATATGAAGTAGAAGCTAGAGGATTTACAGTAGCGCATATCAAAACAGACTCTATAAAAATACCAAATGCAAATAAAGAGATTATAGATTTCGTTATGGACTTTGGTAAAAAATATGGATATGAATTTGAACACGAAGCTACTTACAAGAAAATGTGTCTAGTTAACAATGCTGTATATATAGCTAAATATGCTGACGCAGATGATTGTAAATCTATGTATGGATACGTTCCAGGAGACAATAAAAAGAAACAAAACACTTGGACTGCTACAGGAACACAGTTTGCAGTGCCTTATGTATTCAAAACATTATTCTCTCACGAACCTATAGAAATAGATGATATGTGTGAGACTAAATCAGTTAAGACTTCAATGTATTTAGACTTCAATGAAAGTTTAGATAAAGACGAACACGACTTATCGTTTATAGGTAAGGTTGGGTCATTCTGTCCTATTAAACCAGGAGCTGGTGGCGGATTGCTTGTAAGAGAGGGTAAGGCTAAAGACGGGACTATAAAATATGATTCTGTTACAGGTACTAAAGGATATAGATGGGCGAGCTCTGAATCAATAAAAGATTCTAACAATACTGACGCTATAGACAAGACTTTCTACCAGGCGTTAGTAGATGACGCTGTAGAATCAATTGGTAAATACTGTGATCCAGAGGTGTTTATATTGTAGTACGCGAAAACTACAAATGATATTATGAGGAGACAAACACGTCTCCTTTAAAGTTTCAAAAAAAATAAATTTAATGGAGGGACTATTATGAAACTATCAAACAACGGTGTAAAAATATTTACAATTGGTGGAATGGTACTTATGGGTACTATAGCAACTGCTCCTGTTATGGGCGCATGTGTCACTGGAATCTTAGCAAAAGTTGTATGGGTTACTATCGCTGGATCAAGCGTTGCTGTTCTAGTATCTAAAGAATAATATTTAAACCGAACTTTGATAGATGATAAAATGGTACACTAAAGAATTATTAAAAATCAAAAAAAATAAATAAAGTGGAAAAGGTAGGTATTATTATGATTAACAAAAATTTAGTAGTTGAAAATGCAAAAATAGCTTTTAGAAATTTCTCAGGAAAAGAAGAAAAATTCAATAGAGCAGGTAACAGAAACTTCTGTGTTATATTCGATAGAGAACAAGGTGAAGAATTAGCAGCTCAAGGATGGAACTTAAGAATATTAAATCCTAGAGACGAATACGAAGAGCCAGCATACTGCTTATCAGTGTCAGTAGCATTTGGTAAAATTCCACCAAAGGTTTTCTTAATAAATGGTAGAAATAAAACAGCTTTAGACGAAGGAACTATAGGAACTTTAGACTTTGCTGAAATAGAGAATGTTGATGTTATTATCAGACCATATAATTGGGAAGTTAATGGAAAGACTGGAGTTAAAGCATATGTTCATACTTTATATGTTGAAATAAGAGAAGATAAATTTGCTTCTAAATACGATTTCGATGTTGACATGGATGAGCCATTCTAAAAACTATAGGCTGTTTATACAAGCAGCCTTTTATTTTGTTATAGGAGGTACTTAATATGAGTTTAAGTAATTGGGCTAAAAATGAGATTAAAATAGCAAGTGTCGGTAAAGACGAATATACTAAGGGTGTTATAAATAGTGCGTCAAAAGCATTCTTAACGTTACTAGAAGATGGTCATAGTGGAATGTCTATAGGGTTTACTAAAAATATATTAGATAGACTTATAGCTTGTAAACCACTTACTGATCTTACTGGAAATGACGATGAGTGGAGTGATGTTGGCGATTATGAAGATTGTCGATCTGTGGTTAATTATCAAAACAAACGTTGTTCATCGGTGTTTAAGAAAATACATCCTAATGGTGATATAACATATAGTGATGTTGACAGATTTGTTTGTGAAGATATTAATAGCGGTGCTACTTTCTATAGTGGCGGAATAACAAGAGCCGTAGAACATTATTTTCCAGTTGTACAAATGCCGTATTACCCACCATCAAAAAGAATAGTTATATTCACAGAAGATTTCCTAGTAGATGCTGCTAACGGAGACTTCGACACTAGGGGTATATTTTACGCAGTACATCCTAACGGTGATAAGCAAGAATTAAATATATTCCAAGCAGAAAAAAATGGTGAGTTTGTTGATATTACAAAAGATGAATATATTGAAAGAAGGGCTATGAGACTAAAAGGAGATGATAGCGATATGAAACATTCTTACGAAAAAGGTTTTGACGAATTACAAGAACAAGTATTTTCTTTAAATGATCCAGGAAAATTATCAGACGGTTTCCACACATATGATGAATTATATTATCATAGAATGAGATTGTTCTCGGTTGTGTGTAATACTTACAAACCTGTAGCATGGAAGAGTATGAAACATTCGGACGGTACAATGTATGAAGGAATGT
>JACCEE011863820.1_pt1 | contig 16758 bp, 11 predicted proteins | sample 7449931 | NCBI WGS metagenome assembly JACCEE01 (sample SAMN15323457, study PRJNA562643) | freshwater metagenome | isolation source: river surface water | place: USA:Blue River Watershed | collected 2017-08-19 | reverse complement strand
GAATACAACAGATGAAAATCAAAAAAACATACAAAATTTGATTGAAAAGGCAAACGAAACGTTGAAAAAAATATAAATATAACACACAAAATCGTAATTACAACGCAATATTTTATATGTATAGTATAAAATATGGCTACTTCTACCATTCACCAAACACAAATTACAAATGATTTAACCGGTTTAAACACGGAAGAATTAAACAATCTGCTTGTTCAATTATATAAGGCACAGCAACCACAACAATACCCAAACCACCAAAACCAACACCAAAACCTCTCGCAACACCCACAATCCCCACAACCACCGCAACAACACATACAAAAACAATCATCTACACCGCCAAAAGCCAGTTCTGTTGCGCAATCTACATCATCACTAAACAACATTGGGTTGGAAGTGGTAGACAATAAAACGGTTTCAACCAACAATCACACCAATACGCATAGCGCAAACAACAACACAAGTAAGAAAAAGATTACCGCGACACACAAACCCATAAAATCTCTTGCTTCCAATCCCGATAAATTAAAAAAGATGTTTGAAATGGGGGAAGAAGATGCCGAACCCGCATTCAGCAAGATTGACTACGACGAAGAAGAAGAAGGCATGAAAGAAATAAAAGACTGTATATTCGGCTTTATTAAAGACGTCATATTTAATATGATATTGTGTGTGCCCGGGCTTCGCACTAAATTAGATAAAATCTTAAAGGACCCCGCTTTCGCCATCAAAGAAATAGAACGAATATTCTGCGATTTTAAACATAACTTAACAATGAACGACTTGATTGCGTTGCGAAAATACATTTCTATTGAAAACACCCGTGTAAAAATAATCAATATGATGAAGGATTCATTTAATAACATTATGGCCGACGGTAAGATTGATGTGGCGGATGCCCCTCATTTTATTGCGCTGGTTCATAATGTGGTGAAAATGTTTAATTCTCTCGGGGAAACGGGCGGTGCGTTGGTTTCCATACAATCCGAAACAATTACAACGTTTATACATTTTATGTTGAAGTGTATGGTTATTTTAACACTGGATGGAAATGAAGAGATATTGGCGGTGGGGTTGCTTGAATCCAGTTTTAAATTGATTACCATTACCGTTTTGCCTTTGATGAAAAAAGGGGGGCTGTTTTCCACGCTGTGTTGCTGTTTCAGGAAAAATACAGAACCGGTGCAATAAATTTTATTTTATTTTATTTTATAAATCATTTATATACATCAATATGGTTCACCGCAAAACATTGAGAAATAAATCTCGCAGGTCGTCTAGAAAGCAAAAGCAACGAGGCGGATGAGGTGGGTCGGCACCCCAGTTTTCATTAACTGGTGGTAGCCGAAAAAAAAAGTCGTTATTTCGTTCTATTATTTGCCAGTTTAAGGCAATGACCATGTCAAAGAAAAAACGCAACCATTAAAAATAAAAAAAACATTTGTATATTGTTTATGGTTTATTGTTTATTGTTATGACGAATGTTGTAAAATCCGCCGATGGAAAACAACATTTCTGACGCACTTGCGAAATAAACAAATAACTTTGAATAAAAATAAAATATATTACGCAAATCACATCGTATTGTATTTGCGTAATAATTGTTTTCATTTATTTTATTTTATTTAATTTAATTTAATTTAATTTACACCACTTATTAGAAGTGGGGCAGCGGTTTTTTAAAATCCCATATCATAATCATCATTCACCTTACCTAAATTCACTTTCTTTACATTATCCACACAAGACTGAATGGACATCTTGGATATGCTGCACTTATCATTCGCCTTTCCTGCGTCTGACCCAAAGGCGTTTTCAATATCGTCCGTGCCTTCTGTATATTCATAATCCACGTCTTCTTGTTTCATCATTTCTTCCAGATTTGCCATGACTTGGAATATGCCGGTTCCGTAATACCCTTCTTGTCCGCACATTACATTGGCGGAAATACCACGCATTGGGTCCAACTCGGCATGCCGTGCCGCCTTTAAGAACATTTCCGGCGTTTCTTCAAATGACGCCTTGGCAATTGGTCCAGTGTTGTCATTGTTAAGCCCGTGGCGGAATATAGAAATCATATGCGAACTAATTGTCATACGGTCGCATAACAATGCCAAATGATGATAGTTGATATGAGCACCGTCGTGTTCCAGCACTTCGGACAATTCATTAAATATGGCTTGTCTCGCCGCCTCAATTCCAAAGACCCGATAAATTTCTTGGATGTCGTTGCTGAATGTGCGCTTGGGGTCAATGTAGTCCAATGCCAAAATATCCATCAAATTGGTTCCAATGGTGTCAAGCACCCAGGTCTCCCTCTTTACATAACTGCCTTCGTGTTTGCGAACAGAGTCCGTAATCTTACGGATTAATGCCTTCTTGATGCCCTTTACACCACGCAACACCAGATTATTAAGTAAATTATCTTGAAAGTTCTTCAACACGTATATGTGGTCAGATTGGTCCAATGGATTTACCTTGCCGGTTTTTTTCTTGTCACCTCCAAACATTGACTCGTGCAACCGAAGCCGGAATATCAAGTTATCCGAGTTGTAGTCAGAATACACACAAGACACCTCCGAATTATAACTGTTCTTGATTGCGAAATGAACATCGTCCATTGTAATCTTCTTGTCAAGCATTGCGGCTGCGTCCATCTTAATGCGGACAATCCATTTTGATTTCTCTTTTTCTTGGTCTACACTGCCACTTCCGCCACTGCCGCCTTCATTGGATGACTCTGCCATACATTCATCAATCAACTTTTCAAATTCATTGTATTGGGTCATCATATTTCTGTCTTCTTGAATCAATGTATTCATATTGTCGGGGTCAAAACAGATTTCAACGGATTCAACAATTTGAGCAAATTTGGTGTGCTCTATTAGCGGGATGTATTCTTGAACGCGCTCTGGGTTGGTTTCGTCGTCTTCCTTTAAGAAGATAGTAATGGACGGGTTCTTCGGATTTTCAGACAATGACAACAATTCTTCAATACGAGGAACACCGCGGGTTACGTTGCTCTTACTAGCAACGCCACTAGAATGAAATGTATTTAATGTCAATTGCGTGGTTGGTTCTCCAATGCTCTGTGCGGATACCATCCCAACCATCTCACCTGGGGCGACAATTGCCTTTTTATAGGTATACACAATCATCTCCAACAACACGGTTAATGCGCTCTTATTGAACCGCTTTATCATAAGTAATTCTTTTGGCGACAAGTAGTAGTAATACATTACTTTGAATAATTCGGTTGGAGGGGCGTAGTAAATATTTTCCAATTGACGATACGCGGCTTCAATCATTTCAAATGCTTCCAATGGCGTTATATCAATCATAGAGTTTTGATTGATTTGCTGTTGGCCTTGAATATTGTTGATGGTATGCGTAAATGCGACAGGCAAATGTACATTTTTATTGTCTTTGTTTTCATAGACGTTTTCAATAATCAAATCCCGCATTTCAATCATAAAGTTGATGTATTCTTTGGTCTTCACTGATAAATCGTTTTTCTGTTTTTTAATACGGGTGATGGTTTCTTTGGTGTAGGATGTTGTGAATGCGCTTGTAGTATCCTTTGTTGCGTCCATCGGCATATGAAAGTGGGCGTATATTTCTTCTATTGACATTGAAACCAGCGGGAGAACTTGATTTTCAACACGAATGGTGTCAATACCGTCATCGCCGTATCTGAATTGAACAATGCGACGTTTGTTGTTTCTCACCGTCATATCATATTCAACTTTGATGTCTTCCATTCCCTTGATTAATCGTCTCTGGATATATCCTGTCTGCGAGGTATCTCTTACTTGTAATCCATTTGCCAATCCAAAGTTAAGTGTTGTTGGAATTGTTAAATCATACATTTTGGGATGATTTTTGGGGTCAACATTTTCAATTGATACAATCTCATCAAGAATTACATCATTTAAATGTGTTGTTTTATCAAAACCGGTATACCAAACAATTTTTTTCAACTTTTCATTTTTTTCGGGATGTAATAATGTTATTTGTTTTGCGAAAATATCACCATTTATAGCCCTAATTGATAAACGATAAGTTGGTTTTATGTTTTTTGTACCGAAGTTGTTTTGTTTCAATTGAGATTTAAATAACTTAGCAAACACTCCAATTCTGGAACATAAATACGCAATATCTTGTGTCATACGTTCACAACAAGAAGACGATTCAATTGAATTTTTAGAAACATGTCCATCTCCTGAAATATATCCACTAATTATGCCTTTTACAAATTCAATATTTGAAATATAGGCTTCATTTGGAATATGTTTATTTTCAGCACCAGAACCAACTAATTTTGTAATAAATAATGCCATTATTACAGATGTTCCACGAATTGTTGTTGTTGTTCCATTTGCGTTGTTCTTTTTAATCATTTCACCGTATGATATGTTGAATTTTGAAAACCATTTTTTAACAAATGAACGAATTGTTTCATCATTATTTGTTATATGAATATGAGAGCCATAAATATTTCCTTCTGCCATAAATAATCCAATAAATAAACCATTTTCATAATTAAGTTCAAAGACATCTGGAATACTAGAATGCTTACGCGTACCATTATACGGATATACGCAATTATCAGATATATCACATATGTTTGAACGAACTATCGCACGTTGTAATTTAGCCTTATTATTAAACGGAAGAACGAATGAAGTGTTATTGTTATCATTCCACCAGTTTTTAGGAATTTTTTTGTTGTTTTTCATCGCAATATTCATTAAGTTTATTGCTTTATGAACTTCATTTCCGTATATAAATTGACTTCTATGTAAATATTTATCCAATTTAATTTCATTTAAATTAGTATTTACGTCTGGATAATCACAAATTAATTTAGAAACAGGAACAAAGTCTCCGTTCTTCACTTCATCTGTATATTTTTCACGAAATTCTCCAAGTTCTTCATTCCAAATCAATAATGACTTATTTGCAGTAACAGTAACATACCTTCCACCTTTTGTTGTAATTTTAAATAATTTCTCACCAGGGTCATGCCTTGTAATAGCAGTTACACTTTCCCAAGAAATATTTCCAGAATAATCCATAGTAATAATTTTAACACAATTATCTAATTCCATATACTCCATATTTTGTTCTTCCATATGTTGGATACGTGTTGGATTTAATGATAAATGTCCATCAATCCATTCACCAATTTTAACATATTTGGGTTCATTATTTTCAACAACAACCACCGGCGTTTCCCATGTAACAGATTTAACAGCGGTATCAATGAGACCAATACGACCAGATTGTGCGTGAAAGAACATCTCCTCTGGCGACAATCCAGAAATAAACGAACTTTCAATAAATCCACGGGCTAATGGTGTGTCATCAAACTTGTTGAAATGCGGAAGCGTTCGGTTTTCAAAACCGTATGGAATTCGTTTTCCATCAATCGCCTGCTGTCCAAGACAAGAAATCATCTGTGAAATATTAAAGTCATTTCCTTTTGAACCCGACTTTACAAGATTTACAAATCGGTTATTCTTATTCAAACTTTTAAGACCAATTTTACCTGCTTCTAAAACAGCAGAGTTCAATATATTTGATATGCGGTCTTCAAATGCCGCTTCATTGCTGCGTCCTGTTTTATTTTCAAAGATACCGAGATGGACTTCGTCAATAATCTTTTTCACGTCAATCTTCTTCTTAGTTATTTGCTCGGCAATCTGATTGTTGGTTGCCTTGTTCGCAATTAAATCACTAATACCAACACTGTATGCGTGTGTCTTCATAAACTCCGTGATTACATTTTGAAGACCGTCAATAAAGTCCGCTGCGGCCATATTTCCGTAATCATTACATACGCGCTGAATAAGACCAGTGTTTCCGGAACCAACCACGGCTTTATCAATTTGGCCACGTTTATACTTACCTGCTCTCACTTCAAGCACCTTGTTGGATGTCGCGAAATCGTCATTTTCTTCATCAAACTGCTTGGTCTTGTATTTCAGCGACAACGGCGGTATAATCTGGGACAATATTTCAAAATTGGAAACATCATCTCCCGACTTGAATAGCGCTTCGTTCAACTTGGGATATGCCGCAATAATATTCATTGCGTGTCTTGGATTAAACTTGATTTCCTCTTTTGTGAAGAGGTATGACCCGATGAGTGAATCCTGAAAAATACCGATAATTGGCTGGTTGTTAGCGGGACTTACTAATTGGTATGGAACTGCTGCCAAATTTCGCAGTTCAATTTCGGACTCGTCGTCTTGTGGCATGTGCATATTCATCTCATCACCGTCAAAGTCCGCATTGTATGGTTTTGTACAACCAACATTCATACGAAATGTGTCGCCTTGATACATCACGCGAACAATGTGGCACATCATACTCATTCTGTGTAATGTAGGCTGACGATTGAATAAGATGGCGTCACCATCCATCATGTGGCGATGAACAACATCTCCGTTTTCCAGCGCAATGTTCATACGATCGGCATAACGCAACGATATGCTTTCCCCCGTCTTTCGTTCCAGAATTTTTGCGCCGGGGTATTCTTCGGGCCCCGCCCTAACCAACTTTGTGAGAAATTTCTTATTTCTATCATTTACGACCACTGGCTTTGTAATGCTTTTCGCAATTTTAAGCGGAACACCGAGTTCCCGAATAGACAAATTTGGGTCAGGGGTAATGACCGACCTGGCCGAAAAATCCACACGCTTACCCATTAAATTGCCACGAACCCTACCACCTTTTCCGTTTAGTCGTTCCGTGATTGATTTCAATGGCCGTCCAGAACGCTGCGCAACCGCATCAACCCCCGGAATATTGTTATTCACTTGGGTGGCAACATAGTATTGAAGCATCATATGCCAGTCGTCAATAATGTTGGTTGCTGCGCCATCGCGGATTTTCTCCTGTAAAGTGTTGTTTGCCTTGATAATACTTACAATAATGTGGGTTATGTCATCTTCACTGCGTTGCGACCCCTCCATTTTCACAGAAGGACGAACCGCGGGCGGCGGAACCGCTAAAACCTGACAAATCATCCAATCGGGGCGAGAAAACACGGGACTAAATCCCATAAATTCCACATCGTCGTCGGAAATGCGCCGAAATATTTTCAACACAACTTCGGGAGTTAGTTTCAATACTACATTGTTGTCGCCAGATTCTTCTGCGGCGGTTTCTTCACCTTCCACCGATTTCTCCCATTCCGCATATAATTTGGCAAACCCGTCTTTGCGGTGTATCTTTTTCGGCTGCAAACAACCGCAACCGTCTTCGGTATCTTCACCACAGCGTTTCACCTTCATTGCGAGTTGGCTCACTTGAATCCAGCGCTCATCGGGGCTCAGTTTCATAAATTGACGATGCGCCTCCTTGCTGATAAGAAGTTTACTACACTGAATACATACGCATTTTAGTATTTTGACAATGGTGGACATGTATTGGATGTAAAACACCGGACGCGCCAATTTGATATGACCGAAATAACCGGGGCATTGCATATAATCAAGACCGTCAGTGGGACAAATCATTCCGGGGTCAAGTGGTCCAAGTCGGGGGTCAAATAATCCTCCAATGACCGGCTTGTTATTCACATAGGTGTCACGGCTGGTGATTTCGGCAACGGAACCTTTGAGGATTTCTTCGGGAGACAAAATACTGAACTGAATTCCAACAATTTTTGATACATTATTTCTTGATACAATACCGAATTTATTTTGCTGCTTTACTTCTGACATTCAATTTCACCGTAAAACCGTAGGTCTTTCTTATATACAGTAAATATATTTAGATTTGTTTTCAATTTTTTTACACCCATTACCCCCCCCCTCCAACCCAGTCCCCTTCCTCAAATCCAAAAAATTAAAAAAATTGAATCGTAATCAAAAAAATATAGATGTAAAGTAATCACCTACCTGACTATACCAGCCGAATACAAATGCCCATCATTATGAAGCAATTTCCTAAATCAAATGACACTAAAAAAAACAAAAAAGCCGGCAATGACAAAAAAAAGCAATACAAGAAGCATAACGACAATGACCCCAAGCAACCACCTCCTTCTGACAATTGTTCAACGGATTCAGAAGACGAACAAACCAAGAAACAGGCAAGCGACCGTGTTGCTTTTACAAAAATGCTCGCTTCATTGTTTCCCTCAAAACACGCAATGGAAAAAGTGAAATACGAAGAACAAAAGGCTAAAAATGCGCGCGATACAAATGACAAAAACGAAAAAAACGACAAAAACGACAACAGCGACAACAGCGGGGATGAAACCGATGTTGATTCAGATGACGATGTCATTGGAACAATTCCATTGAAAAATGGTATGAAAATGACAAACAAAGCAGCAAAAGAACTACAAAAAGGAATATTTAATATTATAATTGCGATTGACCCTAAAAAGAAAAACAAGAATGAGGATGATGAAGATTATGAAGATTATGAAGACGAATCGCAGGAAGACGACGAAGACGATGATGATGATGACGCAGAAACAATTCATTCATCCGATACGGAGGACGACGATGATGAAGATATGGACGACGAAGACGAAGACGAAGACACCGATGATAGCGATGAAACATGGAATCCTGAATGTGATAATAATGAAGACGATGAAGAAGACGAAGACGAAGCAGATGAAGACCACGAAGATGAGGATGATGAAGATGATGATGATGATGACGACAAGCCAATGATTAAAACGAGAAATCAAAAAAGAAAATCAAGTAAAAAATCAGACAAATCGTGCTCCGCATCCGCATCTAAACAAAAAACAAAAAATTCTTGTTGTGGAAGTAAAAGGCAGCGCTGCGACAATAAACAATCATCCATCTCCTGCTCTTCTCCTAATAAACAGGAATGCGTGTTTCAAAACCCAGAAAAACTCAACATTTCCGACTTGATTGCGCTATTTGACGAAGAAAAACAACAAATAGAATCAGCAAAAAAGGCGCTCAGTGCGTTGCTGGATTCCGACCCGAAAAACACGGTCGCAAAACGGTCTCTTATTAAATTAGTGGCACAAGAAGAGCGACTGAAAGAAAGGCGAACAAACGCACTAAAAAAGGTAAAAAAAACAAACATCCGGACATTTCGCAAACTGCTTCTCCGAAAAAACTCCACAAACGACCTCAAATATTTTGTAGAGCAGCTGTCTCTTGAAAAGCAAAATCAAATCATCAATGAATACGAAAAAGTTCATAAAATATCATTGATTGAAAAGCCGTATCGTCTCACGCTGCTGGAATCTAACATTCCCACCAAGTATAAAGCAATTGCCCTTCGTAAAATATCCACATTGTCGCAAATGGAGCCGGGTTGCGGTGAATACTACAAAATAAAAAATTGGGTGGATACTTTTATGAAAATACCATTTAACAACCTGAAACAACTCCCGATTACAATGAACGACGGGATTGAAAAGTGCAGCGGTTTTATGAACAACGCCAAACAAATCCTAGATTCGGCGGTGTATGGAATGACGGATGCCAAACTCCAAGTCATGCAAATGCTTGGACAATGGATTTCAAACCCGGATGCGATGGGAACCGCAATCGCCATTCACGGAAAACCGGGTTGCGGTAAAACCTCGCTCGTAAAAGACGGCATCAGTAAAATATTGGGCCGTGATTTTGCGTTTATTGCGTTAGGCGGCGCAACCGACAGCAGTTTCTTAGAAGGGCATTCTTACACATACGAAGGCAGCACCTGGGGTAAAATTGTGGATATATTGATACACTGCAACTCAATGAACCCGGTGATATACTTTGATGAATTAGATAAAATTAGTGAAACGGCAAAAGGCGAAGAAATTGCCGGAATATTAACCCATTTGACAGATACATCGCAAAACGCGTCGTTTCACGACAAATACTTTGCGGAAATTGACTTTGATTTAAGCAAGTGTTTGTTTATATTTAGTTATAATGACGCCAGCCGTGTTAATCCCATCTTACTTGACAGAATGTATCGGATTGAAGCCAATGGATATAGCAAGAAGGACAAGACGCAAATCGCCCAAAATTATTTGATACCAAAAATATGTAAAGAAGTCGGATTTGCGACCGGGGACATTGTGATTAGTGATGAAGTGATTGAATATATTGTGGAACATATGACGGATGGTGAAGAAGGCGTGCGAAATCTGAAAAGATGTCTTGAAATTATTCACACAAAACTGAATTTGTTTCGGCTTATTTCCAATGGAAAGGAAATGTTTGACAAGGAAATGAATATGATAGTTGAATTCCCTTACACAGTAAGCATTGAAAATGTAGGTAAACTAATCAAAAAAGTGGAATCAAAGTTTCATAGCGCGCCAATGAGTTTATATATCTAATGATTGTCTTATGAATGTCTTATGATTATGGTTATGATTGTTCTAATGATTGTGTTTCTGTGTTTCTGTGTTTGAATATAAGTAAAATAAATACATTTTTTTACATTTATTCGGGTTTTTTCCAATTATTGTTTCAAAATAGTATATTATAAATAAAAGACAAAATGGTTGATGAAGATGAAAATAAAGAACAACCTGAAACTACTCATTCAGACCCAGATACCAATAATTCACACCAAGTATCCAATGGATTAGACACTGTATCCGATGGATTAGACACTGTATCCGATGGATTAGACACTGTATCCGATGGATTAGACACTGTATCCGATGGATTAGACACGGTATCCAATAATACAGAAACAGATACCAATCATTCAGAAACAGTATCCAAAGGATTAGACACTGTATCCAAAGGATTAAACCCCGTATCCAAAGGATTAAACCCCGTATCCAAAGGATTAGACCCCGTATTAGAATCAGATACCAAAGAATTAAATAAACAAAGTGAACAAAAAAAAGATAAATTATATCAATTATTTAAACGATTTATATGTTCCGCATCAAACACGCCAGAATTGAAGGAAGAACTTGTAAAAATAATAGAAAAACCACAGTGCTGCGAAGATTGTTTTTATTGTAAAAAAGCGGATAAAACTACCCAAGAGCCAAAATACGCAGTTTCCCCCCACATATCCGAGTTCTGGGCAACAGCAACAAGCCCATTTTATCACCTAGTATTTTTTACACTGTTTATACCAATCTCTCAATGGTGGCTAGGCTGGCGTAAAAATGACGGATACCCAAAACAACTTCTCATCACCATTTATTTGTGTATTGCTCTCGGTATATTTTCAACAATATATCACGCAACACTGAGAGAATATGTCGGCTGCCTTGATTGCGGGTTTTCTATTATAGCGTGGTGCGGACTACTGTTATCCGTATTTGGTTTTCGTATTGAAATATACTTGACGGCAATGTTTATAATTATCGGTGTTTTTATTATTTTCTTGCCAAATTCTCCATCAATCGCAGCAATTACCGGGGCGATTTTATTACCACTCACATTTTATGTGTGTATCAAAGCCGGAACAATGTTTGCATATCTAAGCGGAATTTGTATTGGATTAGGTTCTATTTGTTTTTTCGCAGATAGAACCAAACTAGTAAATTTTCCGTACTTACATTCATTGTGGCACATATTGGGCGGCGCCTGTCAATTATTTTCAGCATTGCAAATTTTAATCCACGGTCCCATTCACAATGTTTCCGCATATTTGCCTTTTACAGACGCCTCGCCACCATCCATATCACCAATTACAGCAATTACACCAATGCCAATAACACGCGGCTCCATCCCATATCTCAGTGATTTTTCGGATGTTATCGCATAACTGTATGTGTGCGTATGTGTGTGCGTGTGCGCGTATGTATGTGTATGTGCGTGCGTGGAAGATGCTATATTTAAAATTCAGTATCACCGGTGCGATTTCCGCCGCGTGAATTCAAATAATTCCATTGTTCAGAAGTCATACAAGCGCAACCGGTGCTGGTGGAATACGGCCCGGGGCAGCATTCCGGCTTAAATTGATTCTGGCTAAAAAAGAACAATTCGCCTTCGGGAAGAGGAACCGGGGTGCCAACCGCCGCCATACCCTTCTTAACAGAGTCCATATATCCCAATTCGGATGAATATGACACGGCCTTGGTGATCCAACTAGATGCGACATCGGCGTTATTGGTATCATTCAATCCCGCACCCATAGTCTGCATGCCTTCGGCGATGCTTTCTTCGTGGGGAGCAACATCGCCGGAGTTCTTCTTATCACCGTCCCCCAACAACCCCAGGCCTTCGCTGAGTTTCGTCATAACTTCCTTAACCCCATTTTTTTGGTTCATCAACTGCTTGTTTGCGGAAATAATATCCTTGGTTGCTTCTGCTACATTCGCCTGGTCGTTGGCTGACACAGTATAACCCTCGTGAAGATGAAACTTCTTTCCAAATGAAAAGAGGTCGGTTATGGGATAACGGCAACATCCGCAAAACAAATGTGCCCCTAAAAGAATACCCAAAACAATAGTTATAATCACAACTTCTAAACGAAACCTAAGTCCGAATAATTTAAACTCCATAATGTATAGTTGATTGTATATAATAATAAATAGACAAAATATTTATCATTATCGCATTATCTTATCTGAAATTAACCCTTCAATATATCCTTCAATCCGTTCTCCAACTTCAACGCTTACTTATACTTATACTTTAAGCCTTGCATTTGGGGTCATTCTTATTGCGGGGGATTTTGCAAAAATTTGCGTTTGGATTGCCTCCACTTGCCTGTCTGTTTTGTGCGGTAGCCGCCCTTTGCTGACGACCAGCCTCAGCACCCGCATCACTCATGCCCTCAATGTAGTGCCTCATAGAAAACCCGCAAAACAGGTTAGCACCGATGATAATACCCAAAACAAGGCAAATCAAAACAACTTCAAGACGAAATTTAACGCCAAACAACTTGTATTCCATTATTCCTAAATTATATATTATATACTTACAAAAAATTATCTAATCCACTCTTGGAACCGAACTTCCTCGCCGTTTCATAACTTGCCCAGCAAACACCCCAATAATAATGAGCGGTATAGCAATCAATAAAAATATAATCGTCATTGCCAACGCGTACACCCATCCAACAAACGGCAGTGCCCATAAAATCGCAATAACAATTGCCATCACTACCAAAATAATAATAACAATTTCAAAAATAGCACCCACTAATGACACCATTGTCATATACGCTCCCATCAACGTGTAAATAAAGGTAAGCAACATACCCTGCACTTTCTTCATAAAGTCAAACATCTTGATAAGGATGGTCTGGACCGGGATAATTACATTCAAAATGATGTTAAACAACTTTTCAAATATTTCTTTCAGCGCCTGGCGCATGCGGTCCAGCAAAGCCCTGATTTTGTGCAACGAATTCACGGCATTCCGAAAAACGGAAATAATCTGGGAAATGATGTAATACACAAACTCCACCGCCTTGTTAAACACCGCATTTATCATTTCCACCGTGCATATGTTAAAATTCTCAACGGTGTAATTCAGCGGCGAAGTCCCGGGTGGAGCATTAATATATCCGGCAAGCGGCATGATTGTGGGCTTGCACCGTTCTTGCGGCCAATTTTCACGGATTTGGTTTATGTCCCCACTTAATTTCACAAATGTGACACCAACCGCTACCACAAATATAATTCCGGCTGCCTTTAAAAAGTCGGCACCATACCGAGACAAATAAGTGGAAGGCCCGTATAATTCACGAATGTCATAAAACACTTCGGTTGGTCGCAATCGTTTGGCGGCAGGGTCAAGCGAGTTAAATTTTTTTAGTTTTTCTTCTACTTTTTCATCATTTTTGTTAATATTTTCTATAATTCCTTGAAATACTTTTTGGATTTGTTCTACAAGAGGCATACCCAATCGCAACTTCTACATATACATATACATTTATTTTCCTTTTTACATCCGCCACCACCCAAACTCTCTCTAAATCTAAACAACCCGACTTGTTCGTTCTCTAAAAAATCGCAATGTTTTTATTTATACTAGTTGGCATATTGTGTCCAAATACAATCATATAAAACAGTAATATAGCAAATATCACCAAACTGCGGTCTTCCGCGACCAGGGGGTCCACATTCATAAACCGCATAGCGGCGTAAATAACCAACGCAATCAATGCGGAATGAAGTGCCATAATTAAACCACGTTCTTGTTTCATTTTGTGTTATATATACTATTATACTACAAAATACTAATACTAGAATACAAATCGTTTTATCTTTATCGTTCATCATCATCTAATCTATTATCCACTGCCCAATGACCGTACCAAACTGCCGTTAATACCATTCCACAAACTTTGCATGGTAAACATCGCCCCCTGTAAAATATACAACAGCGTCATAACCACGCCCACTAATTTATTAATTAAGTCTCTCAAACTAATGATGATTTTTTGAAACCCAATGACAATGTTCAACAACACACCAAACGTGTTCTGGATAATGCTCATTACTTGATTGCGCAAGCGGTCCATAACCCCGCGCACGCTGTTTATATCGCTGACAATCTTACTTGCTACATTCCCCACCAACTTCAAAATATAATTCATTGGCAACATCAAGTATTCCATGTAACTTGTTTGGGTTGTCTGCATACATTGATTGAAATTATCTCCTACATCGTGCCCAAATATTCCAGCAAACGGCATGACGGTCGGGCTACACCGATACACCGGCCAATTGTCCTGAACCTTTTTAATCCCAATTGCTAAAACATTAGACACATACAGACCAAGAAATATAATTATGATGATTATGGTTATTAAAATATCGCTTACTTTCATTTTTTTATTTCACAACAAACAAAAACAACAACCAACCACTTGTTATACTATTGTCATATAAAAACAATGATTTTTCTTCTAATTCTTTGCACCTTTTTTCGTTTTTCTTCTTTTACCCCCCACAAACCCGTCACCCACAAACCCGTCATTTGACGAGTTTTCAGTTGCTTGATTTGCGGTTGCTATAAATCCCGCATTCATCGCACCCGGACAATTGGGTCCCGTCGTACAAGAAGCACCAACTTGTGGAACTGTTATTCCGCCGCCGTTGCCGTCATTGCCTCCAATAAAATTATAGTGTTTTGCGCGAGTATGTCGTTTGTCTTTTTTATATTGCTTGCTTGTTCGTTTTCTCAATACTACTTTACGTGTGTTATTTTTATTGCGACGACGAACTGTTTTCTTTGAATTGCGGCGGCGACTTTTCTTTCCGCCACTTAATTGATTCACCATATTTAATTCTTTACCAGCGGTTTGGTTCGCATTTAAAAGTTTATCTGGCGTTTGATCGCCATTCACGACAATTGGCGGCGGCGCATATTTACCTCCATTCAATTCATCGGGTCCAGGTCCAGGTTCTGACATTAAAAAATTATAAAAAATGTATATATACTCTGCGTATAAAAGTTAATAAATATAATAAAACAAAATATATTATAAAAACCAAAGTCAGTCATGCCTAATATGAATGAAATGGAGAGAATCCAACTTCAAAAAATGATCAACGCAAACGAAACGGTTGACCAAACAGAAACGATCCGTCAATTAAAACACAGCGACGCAATTCGTTCAGACGTATTAACGCTGTTAAACCTAAAAAAGGAATATGCTAGGTTGGCTAAATCCAACGCATCGCAGTTTGACACGATGTGCGTAAGTCGTTGCAATTTTCTATTTAACAATTATACTGACATTTTCAACAAAGTAAAAAAGGATGAAATTGACCTTCCTATTTTATTTCAATTGATTGCGGTATTAAAAATGATTGAAGACGGAAAAATGGACCAGCATGAAGGCTCGTTTGAAGTCGGAAAGTTATTGAAAAAGATTTACGTGGACAGCGCGCTTAAAAAGGCAGAAAAACTGGATGAAGAGCAAAAACGCAAGGAAAAACAGTTGTCCAAGCCCGCCCCAGTAAAAATATCGTGGAAAGACTACAAAGCCAAGCAGGCTCCATCTTCATCTGCCTCTGTCTCTGCCTCAGCATCCGTCTCAGTCTCTGCCTCAGCATCCACCTCGGTATCAAGTTCTGAAAACTGAAAATCAATATAAATCCATTGTTTTACAATCTATATCTTTGTTCTGTTTGTTCTGTTTGTTGTTCTGTTCTTACAACAACGAAATGTCGTGTGAATTCAAGCCAAAGACCAAGAGACAATATATTGTAAAAAAAAAAGCAAAAGAAAACCCGTATGAAAACGCGCCGGCGCATAGTAGCATGGCAATCAGTATTCCAAAACCTGTCATCCCAAACCCAAACCCCGATAAAATGAAATTACTCATAGTGGAATCTCCCGCTAAATGTAAAAAAATAGAGTCTTATTTGGGGGCAGGATACAAATGTATTGCCAGTTTTGGGCACATTCGTGAAATTAAAAACGGGTTAAAGGACGTCAATCTAGACAACAATTTTGAACCCACATTTACCGCGATGAGCGAAAAAGCCGCACAAATCACCAAAATCCGGACCGCTATAAAAGAGTGCGGCGGTTATGAAAACGTGTATTTAGCGTCGGATGATGACCGAGAGGGGGAAGCCATTGCCTGGCACATATGTGATGCGTTCCGGCTTCCAATCAATTCCACGAAACGCATTACATTCAATGAAATCACGGCATCGGCATTGAAACACGCCGTGGCCAATCCCAGAACCATTAATATGGACTTAGTACATGCTCAACACGCGCGTCAAGTGTTAGACCTACTTGTAGGATATAAGGTTTCCCCTATTTTATGGAATTACATATCCCATACATTTGAAAATGGATTATCGGCGGG
>JACCEE010415734.1_pt1 | contig 16769 bp, 14 predicted proteins | sample 7449931 | NCBI WGS metagenome assembly JACCEE01 (sample SAMN15323457, study PRJNA562643) | freshwater metagenome | isolation source: river surface water | place: USA:Blue River Watershed | collected 2017-08-19 | reverse complement strand
GGTTTATTTGGAGTAATACGTTATGAAACGTTGTATCAATACCGCCTGCAATTTCCTTTGTTTCGGATGTTAGGTGGTTATACTCCTTTAGTATCCCTTTCTCTATTCTGGCAGACCAGCTAATAAACCATTTTTTTTCGATTGAGGAGTAGAGGCGCAATACCAACGAATCTTCAACTTCGGGCATGTCTCCATATCCTGCAGGTTGATACTGAAAACTCAGAAAAATAGAGTTGTTCCCGGGATATTTAAGGTTAATATAGTGCGATGTTAATGAATCGGCGACGAATTGAGTGACTTGAGCGTTGGTGTGGAGTTTTCCATCAGCACCCAAGAGATCAAAGGTTGCAACGCCAATGCTATATGGGTTTTTGCCATAACTTGTATTAACGAGAACAGGACCATTTATCCAAAGTGCCGAGTTTGGTGTGTTGCCGGGTTTTGCAAAGTCGTCAAAAAACGGGATAGACAAATAGGGATCTATACTGCGGAGGCTTTTGGTTGGATTCATCCCATTGGTATTATTCGTTGGGCGTTCAGTTAACCCAATGAGGCACTCTTGCCCGGCAAGATTAAGCGTGGCAGCTGAAAATATTAGTGCAAGTAAGGCCTTTTTTGAGAAATCCATAACCATTTATTATAAAGACACTTATTTGTTGTATGTTAGAAATTAGCGTTTAAATCTTCCTCCGCAGTTGTATCTTTTGGTGCTTCGTCTTCCGGTTTTATCAGCCCTTGGTTGGGTATTCGCGAGTTGTTGATAGTAAGCCAAATGCTAACTCTTGAGCCAAAAGTATATGAGGGGGAAGATGTTGCTCCTGGGTATTGGTTGTAAACTTTAGCGTTTAAGCTGTCGGTGTATGTTTTAACAGATTCGTCGTATTTTACCTCGCCAACGTTTAGTGACGACTCATATATCCGGCTCTGAGCCTCTTCTGTCGATTGGCCTATGAGCAATGGAACTCCGGTGCTGGGGTTGCTACCTAATCCTAAAACCAACTCAACTTTGGAACCTCTTGGAACCTTAGCACCTGCCATTACGGTAACTCCCTTAATTTTTTGCGACAAAACACTATTTGCAGCAATATCTGGAGCATATGATAGCTTGGCTATACGCAAACCTTGCTGCTCCAGCATAGCCTTTGCCTGTCTATTTGAAAGGTCAATTAGGTTAGGCATTGGTACCATTACAGGGATTACGGCGTTTATAGTAAGGAAAATCCTTCTCTTCGATTTAACTTCCGTGTTGGGTTTTGGATTTTGATCCACAATAACGCCTCTTGGACGCGTATCGATATATACCGAGTCGGCAATTTCTAGCCGAAGATCGCCACGATCAACCATATCCGTAGCTTGCTCCACCGTTAGCCCCGAAAGGTTTGGAACAGGATAGGTTCTTCCGTGACGGGTAAAGATATTTAACGCAATGATAGCTAGTAGTAAAAGGATAATAACTCCGGCAAAAGCATAAAGCACGTTTTTTACGTAGAAGTTTTCGAGCGCTGCTTTTCCTGAGTTTTTGAGATATTCCTTAAAATTCATATTCTGTTTTTTTGAGAACGATAGATGTGCAAAAATAGTATTAAGGATTAGAGGACATTATAAAGTCCATCCCTTTCTTTTGGTTTTTTTTTCGCATTTAGAATAATCTCCTCCACCATTGGCGTGTATGGCTTGCTATCGGAGGGAGTTTGCGAATATACCTTATTGCCTTGATTAACGGAACCTTCAATGCAGTTTACTCCAAACGATAGGGTAAGCGCAATGTTGGACGCCTTCAGCATTGGGGCAAAAGCGATTTGGTGCTGAAAGTTATCCAGAAAAATTCGGGCAATAGCAAAGTTGCGCAAATCCTCTACCAGTGGTGCTTCTCCAAGCGAAGAAAGTTTGTTGTTCTCCTTCTTGTATTTGAAGGGAGTGAATGAAATGAACCCGTTTGTTCTATCCTGAAGGGTTCTTAGGCGGCTCATGTGTTCAATCCTGTGTTTGTAACTTTCTATGTGGCCGTAAAGCATGGAGGCACTTGATTTTATTCCTGAGCGGTGAAGGGATTCGTGAAAATCGAGCCACTCTTCGGTTTTGACCTTCTCGGGGCTAATCTTTTCCCTTATTTCCGGACTGAATATTTCGGCACCGCCGCCACTAACGGCATTTACTCCAACCGATTTCAGCAGATTTATCCCTGCAAAAACTGAAACCTTCTCTTTTTTTAAGAGGTATGACAAATCGGTTGCGGAAAAAGCTCGAATAAAAGTATTCGGGAAAGTTTTTCGAACGACGCTTACCATCTCGGTGTAGTAACTCAACGTATGGTCAGGGTGGCATGCGCTAGAAATTATCACTTCGTTGTATTTCGTTACGCCGGAATAGCCCTGTAACTTCTGCTTGAGATCTTTTGGTGTAAGGGAAAATGCGCTGCTACTTTCCGGTTTCTGACAGTAGGTGCAGAAGGGACAAGTGTAAACGCATACGTTGGATAGATCAATATTGAGGCTTTGTCCGTGCAATACATTGTCAGCGTTTTTGCTGCGATTTGTTGCATCTGCAAGAAATGAAAGAAGCCCAAGGTCAGCACTTTGGTATAGAAGAAGGCCTTCTTCTTCGCTTATTCTCCCGCTTACAAGAACTTTTTCTACAACCTGCTTAAGCGCAGGCGAAACCACTTTGTCTTCTTTGAAAAAGTTAAAGAGTTGCAGGTTCATAAAGCCATTTATGTTGTTGTGACTATTGTATCAAGGCTAAAGATACAACTTTCGAGTTTAAATGCCTGTGCTGTTAGTAAATTTAGCACTTTAGGGTCAAAACTTTCTTGGTATAGGTATAAAAAAAAAGTAAAGGTATTCACCTTTACTTTTACGTGTATCGTTGTTGAAATCCTTAAGCCTTATGCTTTGGCTCGTCAGATACGGTAAGTTTATGTCTTCCTTTTGCTCTTCTAGAGGCAAGCACTCTTCTACCGTTATGGGTGGACATACGTTCTCTGAAACCGTGCTTATTTTTTCTTTTCCTCTTCGATGGTTGGTAAGTCCTTTTCATTGGGGTAATGTTTTTCTATCGTTTAACTGTTTTTTTCTTCTTTTCGGGTTCGCAAAGGTAAGCTTTTTTTCTTTACTGCAAAAAAACTTTTGTTTTTTGCCTCCTTAATTTTTCGGTTGCAAAATCCTAGCGTTGAACATAAACCACCTTTTTTGTTTCGAAGAAGGGGCCTTTAAAAAAATTACTTATCTCAAAAACATCAATGGGGTCCTTGATTCCCTTGAGTTCTTCTTTTAAATCGCCGCCCTTTAGGTATAAAATACCGTTGGGTAACGAATTCTTCCCTCCGGGTGTAATTTTCTTCCAAATCCAAGACTTAAACTCGGGCAGTTGGGCTACTGCTCTACTCACCACAAAATCCACATTTCCAGAAACATCTTCGGCGCGTCCTCTTACTACCTTAACATTTGTAAGCTTCAGTTCACTTGCGATATTTTCTACTACCATAATCTTTTTGGCGATAGAGTCCACCAACGTAAATTCGCACTCGGGGAAGAGAATTGCTAGCGGAATACCGGGAAAACCTCCGCCGGTGCCCACATCCAATATCTTTGTTCCTGGTCTAAACTGAAGCACCTTGCCGATGGAGAGCGAATGCAAAATATGCCTTGTGTAAAGGAATTCAAAGTCTTTACGCGAAATAAGGTTTATTTTACTGTTCCAATCTTGGTATAGGGGCCAAAGCTGCGTAAACCGATCTCTTTGAAGTTGCGTGAGTTCGGGGAAATAGTGAATTATCTCTTCCATTATTATGGTTTATGCTGGCTGTTTTTTAAAATATTGTAGAGCAACTCCCTTGCTCTGAATAGTTGAGCTTTAACGGTACCCAGCGGTAGGTCTAACTCCTCGGCAATCTCTTCGTAGGAGTATTCTTTGAAGTATCTTAATTCGATAAGCGTACGGTAGCGTGGTTTGAGACGTGCCACTAAACTTTGAACCAGCAGGATGTTTTGCTCCTTTATTAAGGTCTCTTCCGGATCAAGTGTGTTGCTCTGAATTGTTGTAGGCATAGGAACCGGGTTGTTGGCATCTTGAGGTTGATCAATGCTAACTAGGTTTGCCTTTTTTTTGCGTATGAAGTCTATGCAGTTGTTAGTTGCAATCTTGAACAACCATGTGCTAAACGCATAGTTTGGGGTATACTGGTGTAGATTCTTGAATGCTTTTCCAAAGGCTTCAATGGTAAGGTCTTCGGCGTCACTTTTATTGTTTACCATCTTCAGAAGGAGAAAGTATATGGCATCTTTATACCTGTCCATTAAGTCGGAGTAGGCACGCTGATTCCCTTCGATGGCTTGGTTTACAAGTTCGAAGTCATACTTTGCTTTTTCTGATAGATTAGACGCTAGTTCCATTTTGGGCTAAATGTTTTCTTCAATCCGAGAAACGCATATAGAAAAGGAGAAGCAAAATCATATATCAGCGAATATAGAAATAAATTCTTTTCCAACAATCTGTTTTGCGCAACTTTAAAAATTATGGATTGGATTATTAGTCGCAGTCCAAGCGCTCCAACGCCCATCCAGATTAGCGATGTGAAGGCAATAAGATAAATTGCAGAAGCAAATAAAATAACTCGTGATATCGGTTCTAACCAGATAAGGAACTTTACACTTTTTCTATAGCGAGAGGCCGTGATTGAATGGCGTAACTTCTGCCACATCCATGAGTTGAAACTCGAAACTTGTTCACTGCGAGTAATTGTATCGGGGCGGTATTCAACCAGCGTATTTCTTTTGTTGGCTACTTCGCTTACAAAAAGATCATCGTCGCCCGATGGGAGGTTATAGTGAGAAGCAAACCCTTTGTTGTTGAAAAAGGTAGATTTTCGGTAAGCTAAATTCCTTCCAACACCCATGTAAGGAAATCCGGCTAAGGCAAACCCTAAGTATTGTAGCCCTATGAAAAAGGTGTCGCAGCGAACAAGCTTGTCTAGCGCTCCCGCTTTTGGTTTGTAACCACCATACCCTATTGTTACCTCGCACGAAGGGATAAAATTTTCTTGCATTAAGTGTAGCCAGCTCTGAGATGTTGGGGTGCAATCGGCATCGGTAAGCAGCATAAAGTCGTTTGAGGCCGCTTTAATACCAATGGTTAGTGCAAGTTTTTTTCCGTGAGTAAATTTTTCATCAGGTTTAATGGTTGTTACCTTTAAGTGCTTATAACGCTCCTGAAATGCACTTAGCACATCGGCTGTATCATCTATTGAACAGTCGTTTACAACAATAACTTCATAGTTTGGATATGCCTGCTCAAGTATTAGAGGGAGGTTGTTGCGCAGGTTCTCTTCCTCGTCACGGGCGCATATAACAATTGAAACGGGCTCTTGGTCGGGGTGAGAGTGCTTTGGTTGACGCTTTACAGCGACTCTTGCATAAAAAAACAGGTAGTAGAAAAGCTGAATCAGTAAGGCTCCCGTAGCGATGCTTAATACAATAACAAGGGATATAGGTAGTTGCAATAAAAAATCTTTCACGAGGTTGATGTTAAAATTCACAGCAATTTTATCAAAGTTTTTCGGCATTACCAAAGAGTTTTTTCTCATTGCTCCTGCGGGCGGGTGCATGGCTCTAATATTTCTCGTTATGAATAATTAACGTACAGCTGGAAGTGTGGCAATTAATGGTTTTTGTGCTAAAAACTGGTTGGTAAATCCGAATGCAGTATCATAATATTTTATAATAAGTATCTTTGCACCTCGTTTTTAAGAACGAATTTGGATAGAAGTAATACGACTGAAGAAAACAACTAAAATATTCCCGAGTGAAATTTACTCTTTTAAAGACGGATCAGGAAAGCAAGGCTCGCAGGGGGCGCATTGAAACAGACCATGGCACCATTGAAACCCCAATCTTTATGCCGGTGGGAACTGTGGGCACAGTTAAAGGAGTGCTTCAACGTGATTTAAAGGAGGAGGTAAAAGCCGAAATTATTCTTGGAAACACCTACCATCTCTATTTGCGACCCGGCCTCGATATTCTTGAGAAGGCAGGTGGTTTGCATAAATTTATTTCGTGGGACAAGCCAATCCTAACCGATAGTGGCGGCTTCCAGGTGTTTTCACTTGCTGCAAATCGTAAGTTGAATATAAACGGATGCGAGTTTCGGTCGCATATCGATGGCTCGAAGCACTTATTTACACCCGAAACGGTAGTGGATATCCAGCGTAAGATTGGAGCTGATATAATAATGGCATTCGATGAATGTCCTCCCGGAACAGCTGACTTTGCGTATGCTGCAAAATCGCTTGATATTACGCAGCAATGGCTCGAAAGGGGCTTGAAGCATTTTGACAGCACCGACCCCCGATACGGCTACTCTCAAACCTTTTTTCCAATTGTTCAAGGTTGCGTTTATCCCGAATTGAGGCGTAAAGCTGCCGAAGGCGCTGCAAAGTTCTACCGCGAGGGCTATGCTATTGGGGGACTCTCGGTTGGCGAACCGGAGGAGGTGATGTACGAAATGATTGAGGTTGTTGAACCCATTCTTCCAAGCGATAGGCCAAGATACCTTATGGGTGTCGGAACTCCTGCAAACATATTGGAGGCAATTGCCCGTGGCGTTGATATGTTCGACTGTGTAATGCCTACCCGGAATGGCCGCAATGGAATGCTTTTCACCCGCGAGGGAATTATAAATATTAGAAACCTTAGGTGGCGAGACGATTTTTCTCCAATCGATCCTGATGGCACAAACTACGTGGATACAGCCTTTTCGAAAGCCTATCTTCGACATCTTTTCATTGCGAACGAGATGTTAGGGCCACAGCTTGCTAGTATACACAATCTTTCTTTTTATCTTTGGCTTGTTAATGAGGCTCGCCTTAAGATTGAGGAGGGCACCTTTATGTCCTGGAAAAACAGTATGGTTAAAAAACTAACAACCCGGCTATGAAAGCACCCGGCTTTAAACTTATCGACAAGTATATAATTCTCAAATTTATTGGCACCTATTTCTATGCTATTGCATTGATTATTAGTGTTGCTGTTATTTTTGACGTTGCCGAAAAAATCGATGACTTTATGGAGAAAGAGGCTCCATTAAGAGCCATTGTTTTCGACTACTACATGAACTTTATCCCTTACTTTGCAAACCTTTTTAGCGCGCTGTTTACCTTTATTGCGGTAATCTTCTTTACCTCAAGAATGGCGTATAATACAGAGATTGTTGCCATTCTGTCTAGTGGGGTTAGCTTCAAACGGTTGATGTATCCTTACTTTATGGGGGCGTTTATTATTGCAGCCCTTACGTTGATCTTGAACCTGTTTGTAATTCCCCCTGCCAATAGAGTAAAGTTGGAGTTTGAGGCTCAATACATCAAAAATCCGTATGTGAATAGCAACCAAGATATCCATAGGCAAATATTGCCGGGAACATTTGTTTATATAGAGTCATTTAGCACTTCTAACCAAATTGCTTATAAGTTTTCACTTGAGAAATTTGAGAATGGAGTTATGAAGTCGAAGTTGGTTACTGACTATGCACGGTGGGATACAATTAAAAATAAGTGGGTTCTTTACAACTATTACCAGCGGGACATTAATGGTGAAAATGAAGTGATTACATCCGGATGGGAAAAGGATACCACATTGAATATTACAGGTAAAGACTTTTCGCGCAGATCAACCGATATTGAGGCAATGAACTACTTCGAGCTGAATGAGCACATAGCTACTCAGCGTTTGCAGGGTGCCGACAATATGGAAGAAATCTTGGTGGAAAAGTATAGGCGGTTTGCAGATCCTTTTTCTACCTTTATTCTAACGCTGATTGGGGTTGCGCTCTCTTCGCGGAAGGTTAGGGGAGGAATAGGGCTTCATATTGGAATTGGATTACTGCTGAGCTTCTCTTATATTTTGTTTATGCGATTCTCAATGATGTTTGCTATAGGTGGTGGACTCAACCCTATACTTGCAGTATGGCTACCTAACATAATATTTCTCGGTGTTGGAGTTATTCTATATAGGTTAGCTCCAAAGTAGGAGAAACTACAGTAAAAAGGTCCGGCAATTTGCTGGACCTTTTTGTGTGTTGATAAATAAGTTGTTGTGTTTTTTTTTGCGAATTAAACGGGACTTTTTTGCAATAATTCCCGTTGGTTTTCGTAACCTTGCGTTTGGATTTAACTTGCCATTAACGTTGCTTTTAAGGCAAGTAATTATTAACCAATACATTTTTGTATGCCACTGAACAAAAAAATTCTCGAGCTTAAAAAGAAAAAGGAGGAGATGCTTCAGGGTGGCGGTGAACAAGCCATTGCCAAGCAAGTTGCAATGGGAAAAATGACCGCCCGTGAAAGAATTTTGACCTTACTCGATGAGGATTCTTTTCATGAGTATGACCTTTTTGTAGAGCACGATGCCCGCGATTTCGGCATGGACGGTAAGGTTCTTGCCGGAGATGGTGTAATCATTGGTACCGGTACCGTTTACGGCTCTCCTGTTGCTATTTTTGCTCAAGACTTTACAGTTGCTGGAGGTTCGTTGGGACTTATGCACGCCCGTAAAATAACCAAGATTATGGATTATGCGCTTACAATGCGCATTCCGCTTATTGGTATTAACGACTCTGGTGGTGCACGTATTCAAGAGGGGGTAAACTCTCTTGCGGGTTATGGCGAAATTTTCTTCCGCAATACCTTAGCAAGCGGTGTAATTCCTCAAATTTCAGTAATCCTTGGCCCTTGTGCCGGAGGTGCTGTTTATTCACCAGCTCTTACTGACTTCGTATTTGTGGTAGAAAACATCTCAAAGATGTTTATTACCGGTCCTGAAGTTATTAAAACCGTTCTTGGTGAAGAGATTTCGATGGAAGATCTTGGTGGTGCTCGCGTTCACAGCGAAATTACTGGAAATGCCCACTTCTTCTCAACCAGCGAAACCGAATGTTTTGATCAAATTAAGAAGCTTATCACTTTTATTCCTTGGAATAACAAGCGTAAAGCCCTTCGTTTTGAACCAAAACAGCCTAAGCCTGAGTTTAAGATCAACGAGATTGTTCCGGAAAACCCCGCTACCCCTTACGATGTTCGAAATGTAATCCGCGCATTGGTGGATGATTCCGATTTCTTTGAAGTTATGGAGTTGTTTGCTCCAAATATCGTGATTGGTTTCGGTCGTTTGAATGGAGATACCATTGGTTTTGTTGCTAACCAGCCTCTTTACCTTGCAGGTGTGCTTGACTGCGATTCGTCCGATAAGGCTGCTCGCTTTGTTCGTTTCTGCGATTCGTTCAACATTCCGCTCGTAACCTTGGAAGACCTTCCTGGCTACCTTCCTGGTGCAGACCAAGAGCACGCCGGCGTTATTCGTCACGGTGCAAAATTGCTTTATGCATTTAGCGAGGCAACTGTGCCAAAAATCAACGTGATTTTGCGCAAGGCTTATGGTGGAGGTTATATTGCCATGAACTCTCGCCACCTTCGTGCCGACTTTGTGTTTGCATGGCCAGGTGCCGAAATTGCCGTTATGGGCCCTGAAGGCGCTGCAAACATTATCTTCCGTAAGGAGATTATGGAGGCTGCCGATAAGGAGCAAATGCGTAAGCAAAAGATTAAGGAGTATAAAGATAAGTTCTCGAATCCATATGTTGCTGCAGCGAAGGGGTATATCGACTCAGTTATTGAGCCTGAAGAAACCAGACGCTTCTTACTCCATGCAATTGAGGTATCGATAAACAAGGTGGTGAACCGTCCTGATAAGAAGCACGGAATTCCTCCATTTTAAACCAACTGCGCTATGGAAAAAGCAAAAACTAAAAGTGCAGAAGGTGTTAGTGGTGCCGTAAAGTATAAAACATTGATTATTCAAGACAGCGAGTATAAGACTCTCTTAACTCGCAAGTATGAGAATAAGAAACCTTTTGCTTTGCGTAACCCTAAAGAGATTAAATCTTTCCTTCCGGGCACTATCCTTGAAATCAAGGTAAAGGCGGGTGCAAAGGTTAAGCTTGGAGATCCCTTGCTTGTTTTTGAGGCCATGAAAATGCAGAATATCCTAAAATCTACGATGGATGGCACAATTAAGGCTATTCATGTTAAGGTTTCAGATACTATTCCTAACGGCACATTGCTGGTAGAATACGAATAGATTCAAGTTTTTTTTGATTAAAGGCTGTTCTCTCAATGGAGAACAGCCTTTTTTTATAGCGTTTGGCTAAACACCATGTATCCGGGAAACTTGCTTTCGATTCCGTTTACCGGCGTTTTGAATAGCCCGAAAACGGAAGAGCCACTTCCTGACATTGAGGCATAGAAGGCACCCATGCTCAGAAACTCTGCTTTAATGGCTTCAATTGCAGGATGAATTTGGAATACTGATTGTTCGAAGTCGTTGGTAATTCGGTCCTGCCACTGCTCTACCGGCATTTTTATAAGGTCGGACAAAGATACTTCAGGCTTCTTTGGGGTTACCCCCGCGTAAGCATCCTTGGTGCTTACGTGCAATCCGGGATTGACTAAAGCCAGATAACATCCTTTAAGTGGAACGGCAACCGGTTGCAGCAACTCTCCTCTACCATGAGCCAAAGATGGGCGATTATCAATAAAAAAGGGGCAATCGCTGCCAAGTTTCGCTGCCATCTCCTTAAGCTTTCTATCCGATAAGTTGGGGCTAAAGCGGTTGGCCAGTAATTTTAATATAAAGGCTGCATCGCTCGATCCTCCGCCTAATCCGGCACCAAAAGGAATAACCTTGTGCAGGTGAATCGATACTTCTCCACACCCCACCTCTTTCTGAAATAAACTAAATGCTTTCATGCAAAGGTTGTCGTTTGGGGCGGCATCAACAATTAGCCCGCTGAAGCTTATTGTAGTTGTATCTGCCGGAATTATCTCAATAATGTCGCGAAGCCCTATAGGGATAAATATGGTTTCGATGTTATGAAAACCGTCCGGGCGTTTTTCTACGACCTTAAGCCCAAGGTTGATTTTTGCATTAGGAAAGGCAATCATTCTGTTTTTCTTTCAAAAATAGTGTTTTAGAGTGTCTCTTCCAACTGATGCTGTTTTGCGAAAGTTTGTATGATTGGAGTTTGAAAAAGTGATATTGGTCATTTGTTAGAAAAATAACGAGCAAATCAAAAAGGGGTGAAATTGTCGTTACATCAAAGCTTTGGGACGGTTTGTGTAATATTGAAACCCTATATTTAAAACGTTTGCGACTTGACAAGCACGTTTTTTTGTTGTATCTTTTCAATCCCTAAAAACAAAGTGGAAATGCTCATTTTTTCAATGGAATTTAACCGACAAAACCGATATATACCATGAAAAATGTTCCTAACCTACTTCGAGCAGAGGAAGTAGTTGCTGTTTCAAATGCGCTACGTAAACGCCTCGAACGCGACAAAGATGATTTTTTCAGCTTCTCTGATTGTTTTAATATAGACTTCCTGAAGCGGTTGTCTGTAAGCATAGAAGCAGCTAAGTTAATGAACGATGAGGCACACATAAGCAACCGTATTGTTGAATGTTCAACGCAAACGCGTATGGTTATGGAGAGGCTATCTAATCACATAAGCGATATGTTTGGTTATATTTCAACAAATGAACCTGACACAATTGCCCAAATCGATTTTACTTTACTGACAACTAGCATAAAACAGAAAAAGGTTGACGTTGTAATAACCCTCCTCCGTCGGCTGATAAGCAAGTTCGATACAATTCAAAGCGTTTCTCCTGAAGTTCGGAAGTATGCTAGTGAGGTAACTCTCATTTTTGCCGATCTAAACTTTGTTGAGAATGAAAGATGCAAGCTTCAACGTGAAAAGGATATGGTTGCTCAAGAAAACCAAATTCTGGTTAATTCATTATGGCGAATGGTTGAGAGCATTTCAAATGCCGGATTATTGATCTACCGCCGTTCGGACCCGGATAAGGCAAAGGAGTATTCGCTTACCGAATTGCGAAACCGTGTGAACCAAGTTTCGAACTTGTGATTTAGTAGTGATTGAAGTCTCGTTGGTTTTTTTGATGGCTGTCTGAAAAGACAGCCATTTTTTATTGCCGAAAAATGATTAATCTTTCTACCTTCGCAAGGAAGGATAACTACGATGGCATTAAAAGCAAACACCAGAAAACCAAGGGGAACCAACGAAGGCGAGAAGATGCTCGCATACGAAATGGGTAAGGTTCCACCGCAAGCGATAGATTTAGAGGAGGCGGTGCTTGGAGCAATTATGCTCGAGCGCGATGCGGTTATAACCGTAATGGATATACTTAAGCCTGAGAGTTTCTATAAAGAAGCGCACCAAAAAATATTTCAGGCAGTATCGAGCCTGTCGACAAAACTCGAGCCTATCGATCTTTATACTGTAACCGAGGAGTTACGCAAAAACGATCACCTCGAGGAGGTTGGTGGGCCGGTTTACATAGCCCAACTTACTTCGAAGGTCGGATCGGCCGCACACATTGATTTTCATGCGAAAATCATTGCCCAAAAGTATATACAACGCGAGCTTATTCGGGTTTCATCCGAAATTCAAAAGCGCTCGTTTGACGATGGGCCGGACGTGGTAGACCTGCTTGATTACGCCGAAATGGAGCTGTTTAAGCTGGCCGAGGGAAACGTTAAGAAGGAGGCATTAAAAATCAATCTGGTTGTAAAGGATGCATTGAAAATGCTCGAAAATGCATCGAAACGCGAAGATGGGTTGAGTGGTGTTCCTTCCGGATTTACCGAATTGGATAGGATGACCAACGGCTGGCAATCGTCCGACATGATTGTTGTTGCTGCTCGTCCAGCGATGGGTAAAACGGCATTTGTGCTTAGTATGGCTCGCAATATGGCTATTGACCATAAGAGGGGAGTGGCCTTCTTCTCGCTCGAAATGTCTTCGGTTCAGCTAGTGAATCGTCTTATTTCGGGTGAGTCGGGTATTACTGCCGAAAAGATTAGAACCGGAAAGTTGGATCCTCACGAGTGGACCCAACTCGAAATAAAAATTCGCGACCTGGTAGACGCCCCGATGTTTATTGACGATACGCCGTCGCTCTCTATTTACGACTTCAGGGCCAAGTGCCGAAGGTTGAAATCGCAGCACGACATTGGAATTGTAATCATTGACTACCTTCAGCTGATGACCGGACCTGCCGAAACTAAAGGTAATCGTGAGCAGGAGGTTTCAACTATTTCGCGAACGCTTAAGGCTATTGCAAAAGAACTCAACATTCCAATTATTGCCCTATCGCAGCTGAACCGTTCGGTTGAAACGCGTACTGGAAATAAACGACCACAGCTATCCGACCTTCGCGAATCGGGTGCTATTGAGCAGGATGCCGATATGGTAATGTTTATCCACCGTCCTGAATATTACGGATTCCTTGAAGACGAGGAAGGAAACTCCTTGGTTGGTATGGCCGAAATTATTGTGGCTAAGCACCGTAATGGAGCTGTGGGTGATGTTAGGCTGCGCTTTATTAAGGAGCAGGCAAAGTTTACTGATGTGGAGGATTTTAACCTTGCTCCATACGCCACAAGTTTTGAGGCCCCGGCACTAAACGCCCCCGCTGCAGCACCTGCAGGTGCTATGACTTTCCGCTCCAAAATGAACGATGAGGTGGAACATGATCCCTTTGGCGGTGAATTTAGCTTAGGTTCGAATACTGGATTTAGCAACGACGTGCCTTTTTAGAGTGATAAGGGAACTGGGTATTCAGGGCTTCGTTTCCTTTTATCTCGCCTGTTGTGAGCCTCAGAAATAGTGGTTTCGTAATGGTTTTTACATCAAGTTTTAGAGGAAACTTTTCATTTCAGAAAGGGAGGTGATCTCCCAATCCGGTTTGAAGTTATGTGCCAGTTTCTCGGGATTGAAGAATATAGTCTTTATCCCCACGTTTGCTGCCCCAATAATGTCAATTTCAAGATCGTCGCCAACCATTATGCTGTTTTTGGGGTTGGCTCCGGTTTTTCTCAGCGCATATTCGAATGCCCCTGGCGCTGGTTTTTGATGACCAGCCTCCTCTGATGTGGTCATGTGGTGTATAAACGGTGTTATTCCTGCATTGTCAATCTTTAGGTTTTGCGTTTCAAGAAACCCATTTGTAATGATGTGCAGCTTGTAGTGTCGGCTTAAGTATTGTAAAATATCAATGGTTCCGGGGAAAAGGTTTGTTTTTTGAGGGCTACGCGTAATGTATTCGTTGTCGAACTGTTGAGCTAGGTCGTTGTTTGCAATACCCAATTCCTTAAATGTTAGTTGAAAGCGTTTCCATCGCAACACCTCCTTTTTGATCGATCCCTTTCTATATTCGCTCCAGAGTCGTTCGTTGTGCTTATGGTATATATTGATGAACTCCTCTACCGGTATTGTAGTTTGTGAGGCTAACTTTTCGCGATACAGCTCCTCAAGAGTTTCGCGCGAATTTGTTTCGAAATCCCATAAAGTTCTATCTAGGTCGAAAAATATATGTTTAATGGTTAGCCTGTTAACTAATTTTTGGAACATGTTTCGATAATTTGAGGTGCAAAGGTATGGGCTTTATACTTAGTTTGGTGCTTTATGGTTAAATTTGCACTTTAGAAATAGCAAAGAAAAAGATAATGGCAGAAAAATTTTCCGATTTTGGCTTTGCCGACGAGGTTCAGTCAGCCCTAGATTCAGTGGGTTTTGAGCAACCAACCCCCATACAACAACAAGCCATTCCGGTAATAATGCAGGGGAAGGATCTGATTGCTTGCGCTCAAACAGGGACAGGGAAAACTGCCGCTTTTGTGCTTCCAATTCTCGACAAGCTTACAAATAGAACAGGCGAGTCCAAGGGAATTAATACACTAATTTTAGTACCAACACGGGAGTTGGCTGTCCAAATAGATATGCAGCTGGAGGGTTTTAGCTACTTCTGCCCGGTATCGTCCCTATCGGTCTATGGTGGCGGTGATGGTTCTGTTTGGGAACAGCAGCGGAGTGGATTAAGCAGCGGTGCCGATATTGTAGTGGCAACTCCAGGTAGAATGATGGCTCACATGGCGTTTCCGTATGTAAATTTCGATCACCTGGAGCATCTCATTCTCGACGAGGCCGACCGAATGTTGGATATGGGTTTCTACGATGATATTATGGCTGTGGTAAAGCAGCTTCCGGTGAAAAGGCAGACGCTTCTCTTTTCGGCAACCATGCCCGACAAGATTAGAAAGTTGGCTAAGAAAATCTTAAACAAACCGGAGGAGATTAATATTTCGGTTTCAAAACCATCGGAGAATGTGCTGCAAGCATGCTATATGGTGGAAGATATGAAGAAGCCGGCCCTCGTAAAGCGCTTGCTATCAACTAAGGAGGCAATTAAAAGTGTAATTATATTTTGCTCTACCAAGAGCAAGGTTAAGTTGCTTGAGCGGGAGCTACGTGGACTGGGTTTAACTGCAAAGGGAATTCATTCCGATTTAGAACAGAACGAGAGGGAAGAGGTGTTACGTTTGTTCCGCAGCCGCAGCTACCAAGTGCTTGTGGCTACTGATATTATTTCTCGCGGTATTGATATTGACCAAATCGACCTTGTCGTGAACTACGATGTTCCCCACGATTCGGAGGATTACGTTCACCGTATCGGACGAACTGCCCGTGCAGAGGCAGATGGCGTAGCTATTACCTTAGTTACTAAGTTGGAACAACGAAACTTTAAGAAGATTGAGAGTTTTTTAGGACAATCAATATATCAAATTCCACTACCAACAGACCTTTAGTATGAACTAAAACAAGAGATCCAATGCTAAAACGATTCTTCGATCTGGAAGGCCATAAAACCAATGTTAGAACAGAGGTTTTAGCCGGGATAACCACCTTTCTCACCATGGCCTACATATTGGCAGTGAACCCGGAAATTCTTAGCAAAGCAGGTATGGACAAGGATGCTGTGTTTACAGCAACGGCCCTTTCTGCATTTATTGGAACCCTTGTTATGGCTTTGTGGGCCAAGTTGCCATTTGCGCTAGCTCCGGGGATGGGGTTGAATGCTTTCTTTGCATTTACAGTAGTATTAACAATGGGATACAGCTGGCAATTTGCGTTAACGGCTGTTTTTATCGAAGGAATTCTATTCCTACTCCTTACTGCATTCAATATTCGCGAGTTAATTGTAGATAGTATTCCCCTGAACATGAAGCATGCGGTAAGCGCCGGTATTGGGTTGTTTATTGCTTTTATTGGGTTGCAACACGCAGGATTGGTTGTTTCTTCACCAGCTACAATGCTTACCTTAGGTGATATTAAGTCGCCAATGGCTTTGGTTGCTGTTGTTGGGATTCTTACTACCGGAGTATTATTTTACTTCAGGGTTAAGGGTGCTTTGCTTATTGGAATATTAGCGTCAACATTTGTTGGAATTCCCCTAGGTGTAACCCTGTGGCCAAGTGATAGCCATCTGGTAAGTTTGCCACCCTCTATTGAACCTATATTCTTCAAATTCGACTTTTCGCACATGTTCACAATGGACATGCTCATTGTAGTTTTTACATTTCTTTTCGTGGACGTATTCGATTCGGTTGGAACGCTTGTAGGGGTTTCGAGTAAAGCAGGAATGCTCGATAAAGACGGGCGTGTACCAAGAGTTAAGCAGGCACTGTTTGCTGATGCAATTGGAACAACTGTAGGCGCGGCAATTGGAACTAGCACGGTTGTTACCTATGTGGAGAGTGCCAGCGGTGTTGCCGAAGGAGGACGCTCTGGATTAACATCGCTAACAGTGGCTATATTGTTTGTTTTCGCACTATTCTTTGCGCCGCTATTTACCATGATTCCCG
>JACCEE010383374.1_pt1 | contig 16773 bp, 20 predicted proteins | sample 7449931 | NCBI WGS metagenome assembly JACCEE01 (sample SAMN15323457, study PRJNA562643) | freshwater metagenome | isolation source: river surface water | place: USA:Blue River Watershed | collected 2017-08-19 | reverse complement strand
CATGCCCCAGAAACATCCTCCTGCGAGAACAGCGCGCTGATGCATGTTAAGCCTCCTCTACTTGATCGAGATATTCACCGTATCCCTCGGACTCCATCTCGTCGCGCGGGATGAAGCGAAGGGACGCTGAGTTGATGCAGTACCGCAGACCGCCGCGGTCGGAAGGACCATCGGGGAACACATGGCCGAGATGACTGTCTGCGTGTACTGACCTGACCTCCGTCCGGACCATGCCGTGTGCGCTGTCCCGCACCTCCTTCACGTTTGCCGAAACGATCGGCTTGGTGAAGCTGGGCCAGCCAGTACCCGAATCGAACTTGTCCGTCGAAGCGAACAGTGGCTCTCCCGACACTATGTCGACGTAGATGCCAGGCTCCTTGTTGTCGTTGTACTCGCCCGTGAAGGGCCTTTCGGTGCCCGCCTCCTGGGTAATTCGGTGTTGCTCGGGAGTCAGGTGGTCGATTGCTGTCTGTGACTTTTCAAACTTCATTACAGTCTCCAATACTTATCTAGAGGGCCAGGCACGCTACCGCTAATTTTTTATGTCTCCTGATTTGCTCCTACAATGGTAGTGGGATGGCAAACGAGGTTTTACTAAGTGTTGGAAAATTAGAGATTTAAATTTCGCGTCTATTAATTCTAGCGCAACTGAGTGGTTAAGCAAGTACGTAATCAGTAAATATTAAAAAAATAACACAAAAGCACGATTATATAATACAGTGTCAGTGTTTTATGATAATCAACAACGCCTGTTTAGATGCTGGTAGATGCGAATTTTTTTGGCGTACAGTCAAAATTTTCTGATGGTTGCTTAGTGTGTAATTTGGTATTTTAGGGCTGCCCCATTTCGGTTGTCGTAGCTCTAATAGCATTTTGAAATCGCCAAGCGTCTCCAAATAGGACTACCCCCGCTCCAATACACATTTCCCAGTCTCATAACGAGGCACTTTCAAAGGCCTCGGGACTGACGCCGCCCAAGTGACTATGGCGGCGGGTTCGGTTGTAAAAACTTCGATGTAGTCGAACACATCAGCCCTGGCCAGGTCGCGGGTTTTATAGAGGCGTTTGCGAATGCGCTCTTTCTTCAAGCTGCTGAAAAAAGAATCAGCCACCGCATTATCCCAGCAGTTACCGCGTCGGCTCATGCTGGGCTCCAGGTTGTTGGCCGCACAGAAGCGCTTCCAGTCATCGCTGCCGTATTGACTACCTTGATCGGAGTGAACGATCACGCGCTCCTTGGGTTTACGCCGCCAAAGGGCCATGAGCAATGCGTCCAGGGCCAGCTCTCAGGCCAGCGTCGGTTTCATTGACCAGCCAATGACCTTGCGTGCATGCAGATCCACCACCACGGCCAAGTAAAGCCAGCCCTGCCAAGTACGGATATAGGTAATGTCCGTTACCCAGGCTTTGTTAGGGGCGTCGACGCTGAACTCGCGATTGAGATGGTTGGGGGCGATGATTGAGGGCCGACCCTCGATCGGGCGTGGCGCTTTGTAACCCCGTAAGGCCTTGATCTTATGGGCACGCATCAGGCGAGCGACGCGGTGCTTGCCACACGTTTCACCAGCCTCCCGTAGGTCGCAAAAGACTCGGAGTGCGCCGTAAACACCACGACTGGCCACGTAGGAATCGCGGATCAGTTTCAGCAGTCGACTGTTTTCCCGCTCACGATCAGAGACAGGTTTGTGCAGCCATTGATAGAACCCGGCCCGAGCAATCTGCAGCACCCGACATATCGTGGTAATTGCGTACTGGTGGCGATGCTCGATCATGAAGCGGTACTTCACTCGGGCTCCCTAGCAAAGTACCGCGCGGCTTTTTTTAATATGTCCCGCTCTTCTTCAAGGCGGCGCATCTGGGCCCGTAACCGCAGGATTTCACTCTTAGCTTCCAGTAACTCACTGGCCTGCCTCTCCGACTTATCGGGCGTGACAGCCTTTACCACTTGTAGAGGCTGTGGGTAGAGACGCCGAGGCGTGCGGCGATTTCTGCTACTGAATATCCGCGCTCAACAACCTGTCTGACGGCTGTGAATCGTTGGGTGCTCATAGAATTCCTCCTATGCTCAAAGCATAGGCCGGGTATGTCTACCGGAGCGGGGCTAGTCCAGTAGAGCGCGTTAAATGTCTAGTTGTTTAGTGTCGATATCTTGTCTTGTGCATCGAGAAGGGGGTATCCCCATACGTGTACCCAATCAGTCTTCTTCACAGGAGTGTGGCAAGCGATGCAAGTGCTCGTATTTTTGTTTGTAGTAACAGACGGGGCATCTTGGGCTATGAAGGCCCAGCCCCATCCGTCCGTCCATATCTCACTTTTTGGATACCGACCTTTTGTATCCTTTATCATCACAAACCAACCAAGCCCTTGATTCCAGAAAGAAGCATGGCCTGTCGTGAGGTCAGCCGTAGCAGTGCCTTGTAACTCTTTAATCAACATAGCGCCGTCAGGAAAATCTCCATGAGATCGATAATATTCAATCGAGTCACGATCGATATACACTTGGTGGATCTCTTTTAACCCTCCCAAAGAGTCCCCGCCAGGCACAGCAAAGGAGCCAATAAAGATGAACTGCGTCCTATAATCATCAGGTACCTTTATATTTCCGTTTTTATCTACATAATTCTTGTGAGTTTGTGAGTGGGTAGTATTACCGGTGCTCGGGTGGGTAGTTGTTGAAGCGGCGATTGATAGGGCTGGAAGGGCAGAGATAAGCAACGCCACGAGCGTGACTAATGCTTTGAGTTTATTAGCGATCATTTTAGTACCCCGCTTTGGATATACGCCATTTAAGAAATTTTCAGGCCGCGGCACAATATTTTCGCGTCGAAGTGAGTGTGCCGCTTAAAAAGCCTAATTGAAAACTATCGTTCGTTGTTTCATAAGTGTGCCTTTTTTATAATGAGATATTTATTTCTACGGATCAGCAGATCCATAGATCTCTGTATCGCCTTGGAGTTATACCAATATGTTGTTTAAATGCTGTGCTGAAATGGGCTTGAGAGCTGAAACCACATTCTTGGGATATTTGCGCCAAGCTTAAGGTTGATTCTGCAAGCATATGTTCGGCGCGTCGGACCCGATGCTCTAGTATGTAAGCATGAGGAGATTGGCCTGTCCTTGCTTTGAACGTGCGTGTGAAGTGAAAATGGCTTTGTGCCGCGATACTTGCAAGCTCTCCCACGTGAATAGAGGAGTTAATGCGCTGGTCGATGTATTTGGCGATCTTAGCAAATCTTGGCTCTGGTAGTCGTAATATTGGTGATTCCATATCAGGGCTAAAATTGGTGATTTTTCGACCCTTCAACAATATTGCCAATATAAATCTCGCTGCGGCAGGACAGTGAAAACCGTTCCTGACCAAACTTGCACAAGAGCCAGTCTCATTACCAATTTTTGCAACAATACGGCGTGCAACACAATTAAATCCAGACTCCGGACCATAATGAGTGACTATGTTTTTAAGACATTTAATGTTCAGCTGTAAAGTTTCAAGTGTTCTTAGTAGAAAGTGTTCGTCAATTATTATCTCGACGAAGCTATTCGGTGTTTCCCATGCGATAACTTGAGTGTCTTCAGTTCCTCTGAGGACGACGCATGTGCCGGATTTAATTTCTACCTCCTTGCGCACATCTATCTCGGTTAACGAAAGCTTCCCGTTATCTGTTAGGAAAATTATTATCGTCATTTGACCGGGTTGTGAGGAATATTTCTGGCCCCCTTTCTGCTCTAATGAGCGAGCGCTGACTACTGTATACATCTGTGTTGCGGCTGGGGTTGAGTCATAGTTGGAAAGGGGTAGCGTCGCCATATTAGCCTCTGAGAACATTAAACTATCAGCTGCAGTCTGAGTTATCCATCTTTAAATCCATGTGTGTTTGTTTATAGGGGTGGTTTATGTTGTGATCGGAACCAGATTTCTATTGATGGTAATTCGAAATTATATAAAGCAGTCGTGCACTCGCAAGTCGAATAGTCCGTGGAGGTTTCGCCTATGTTGGCTAAAGAGATGGATCCGGTGTATCGATATCCGGTTATCACGTATGGGGAGTAAGCCCCGCTCTCTATTCATAAATGACTCATATTCTTGCTCCTTCGAGGTGCGCAACCCTTCCCCCCCCCCCCGCGTATACTTGTATAGCATGCTCTAAGGCATTTACCACTGCTAAGCTTAAGCTTTGAACCGGTGCAAGCTTACGTTCGGGCAAGCAAGCTAGAGCTGCTGACCATTTGGTCGCAGATTTGCCCTGCCGGGTTGGTAGGCAATGCTCTTGCCGTATTTAGCCAGACTAGCCCACTCGAGAAGGTGGGAATTTCAAAATCGTGCGCATTTCATGATTTTTTTTGCAAGGCTGCGCATTCAGGGTTAAATTGTGGAAAATCGATTGATGTATTATTGATCTTGTTAACTAGGTTGATAAATGTTGTAGAGGTAATCACCAAGCAAATTTCTATAAGATTTTTTTCCGTATATCCAGCATTGAAAAGGCTTTGAAGGCTAGAGAGGCTAACCACTCCTTTAGAGCTGATTAGAATGAAAACGAAGTCGAGCAGTATGTCCAGTTTGGCAATTTTAGTTGGTTGCAATGTTTTTATGTTTAATATATCGGTTGGTGAGAGACCTGCAAATTTACCTAAGAACATATGTGCGGCGACGCTGTAATTACACTCTGCGGTTAAACTTACTTTCAGTCTAATTGCCTCTATTTCGTTTTTTGAAAGTGAGCTTTCTTCAATTATTTTATCAAGTTCTAGTATTGCCTTTAAACCAGTGGGGGAATGTGTCCCGATCGTTGCGTAGACGTTAGGAACAATGCCGGCTGCTTTTTTAATCGAGATGTAGAGCTCTGAGGCGATGCCTGAAGCTGAAGATGGCGGTATTGTTGACAAGCGAGACATTGGAGCGTTCCCCTGGTCTGACGATGTGGTGGCAGTTAGTTGTCTCTATTGATCGCGATTATTATTTAGCTCAGTTAGGCGGTGTCGACGTGCATCAATGAACAACAAAACTCCCAATATTGCTGAGGTAAATATTGTTGATGGGAGTGAGCGGAAGTGAGAGTTGCAGCGCAGTCGACACCGTGCTGTAACGCTGCTCGCATAGGGCCATCGATCGTATCGTTGTGTCTTTTGTTGCTGACTGTGCCTAAGATAATCGAGTATTATTGCGTATTAGACTAGCCGCCCAACGCAGATTACATAAAGTTGGATTTTGCATGAGTGAATATCTTTTCCCCTTTCGACTATTTATACGTGTTGCTCATACAGGTAGTTTCTCTCGTGCTGGCCGAGAGCTAGGTATTTCTCAGTCATCAGCCTCGCGGATAATTGCTGCTTTGGAGCGCGATCTTGGGGCGTTGTTGCTCGTCCGAAGTACGCGCGCTGTAGCACTCACACCGGCAGGTTCAACTTACCTGGCAAATATAGAGCCAATTTTGGCGGCTTTTGATGAGGCGAATCTTGCAACCCGGGGTGGATCTGAGCTTAAGGGGCGGCTAAGACTGGGCCTACACTCCGGCGTTTGCCTCAGAGAGGTCGTACCCAAGTTATCGGAGTTTCTTGAATTTCACCCGGGTCTCGTTGTTGACTTGGTGGCAGAGCAGCCTTATCGAGATGGGGTGAGGGATCGCGTAGATCTGACCCTTCAGATTGCGGCGCCTGAGGACGCCACAACAGCGATGCGGCTCATCGGTAGCACTCCCAGGGTTTTGGTAGCATCTCCCTCATATCTTATACGTAGGGGAGTTCCAAACTCACCGGTGGCGTTGATGACCCACTCCATTATTGCTGGTCCCTCTCCATCGGGGGGGGGGCCTGGTTTTTTTCGCGCAGTGGGAGGGCCGTATCTATCAGTGCCGAAGGAAAAATGACGTCCAATACATGTGAAGTCGCTATGGCTGCCACCGTAAATGGAATAGGAATCATGTCTACGGGACTGTGGTCATGCCAAGCAGAAATAGACGCAGGCGTATTAGTTCGCGTGCTTGAAACTTGGGATATGGGGGATGTCAGGCTTTACGCTTTTCTTCCCGCGGGAGCCGCATCGAAAACGGTAGCGAGATCTTTCATGCGTCACTTGGCATCTGCGTTCCATAAGCAAGTCTAACAGTGCAACAGCTCCCCTGAATGTTGTAACTGCTTTTGGCCGATTCTGTTGAAAAAGTAGGTTCAGCGGCAGCCAGCCGATCAGGTGTGCCTGCTGTCGAAGTGGCTGCAAGCCACTTCAAGTTGCCTTTCGGCGTTTCAGTGAGCGTCCCGGCTCAGGTTTGAGGGTAAATTCGAGGGTTTTTGCTCGCAGCAGGCGTACCTATCCAGTGAGTGGTGGCCCTTGAGGCAAAAGCTTGGCCATGCGTCGCAGGTTCTGCACCGTCGCCGCCAAAGTGAATTCGTCAGTGGCACCTGTCAGACCACGCAGTCGTAAACGGTCGAGTTTCATGATCCGTTTGAGGTGAGCAAAAAGCATTTCCACTTTCTTCCGTTCGCAACGAGAGACGAGGTATTCCGGTGTCTTGGCGATGCGTCGAGCTACGTCTCGGGCGGCCTCATGGATGCTACGAACGATCTTCCGATTCGGCGTGTTGGAGCAGCACTTCGCTTTCAACGAGCAGGTAGCGCAGTCGGTTTGTCTGGAGCGGTAGATGATGGTGTTGGCCTTGGTCACCCGCGATCTTTTCTGGGTGAAGGCGCGCCATCCAGGCCAGCATCGTGGCAGCGCCGCAGCACTTCATTGAACAACCAGCATGCGCACTATTAGCTCCGGATCAATCGAGGGGCGTCCAATGGGGCTATAGAAATCTGCCAGGTAAGCGCGCAGATCACTGAGATCCAGGCACTGGTCGATGCTGCGCCGGGACGTGATCTTCCAGATTGAACGAGTAGAACAGGCGCTGCTGTCCTCCCGGTAACTGTCCCATCATGTTGTTCGCCCCCACGCTCGCTGATAACGCAATTTTGCCAACGGCATGGGGAGGTCGCTACTTTTTCAACAGAATCGACCCGAAGCAGACGCTCAAAAACATCCATGGCCTCAAAGTCAATTCCCCCCTATCGTTGTTACGCAGAACCTGATGTGTATGCACGTAGCGATTGTGTGGAGAGTTGTTGCTGGTGGGTTTTCAGTTGAAAGATCGTTAATGTCATGTTTTTAACAGGAACCTCTCCATGACACTCATGCAAAGCAGAGTAGCGATATTCTTGGCTGGCTTTCTGGCCGTGGGCGGCGTGTTCGCTCAATCCGACTCACCCGTGCGTGTGGGCTCCAAGATCGACACCGAGGGCAAGTTACTGGGCAACATGATCGTGCTGGCACTGGAGGCCAAAGGCATCAAGACCGAGAACAAGTCAGGCCTGGGCAACACCAAGGTGATGCGCAGCGCCCTAACCGCCGGTGAGATTGACCTTTATCCTGAATACACCGGCAATGGCGCTTTCATTTTTGGCGAAGAGTCCAATCCAGTTTGGAAAGACCCTAAGGCGGGCTATGAACGGGTTAAGACGCTGGACTTTGAGCAGAACAGAATTGTCTGGCTGACACCTTCACCCGCCAACAACACCTGGGCGATTGCCATACGCCAAGACGTGGCCACGCCCAACAAACTGAAAACGCTGGGCGACCTAAGCCAGTGGCTGGGCAAGGGTGGGCAGTTCAAGCTGGCCGCCTCAGCTGAGTTTGTGGAGCGCTCGGACGCGCTACCTGCCTTCCAGGTAGCCTACAACTTCCAGCTCAAGCCTGAGCAACTGCTGACATTGGCCGGTGGCGACACGGCGGTGACGATTCGTGCGGCAGGCGAACAAACCTCCGGGGTGAACGCTGCCATGGCCTACGGCACGGACGGCGCCGTGGCCGCGTTGGGGTTAGTGATTCTGGAGGACCCCAAAGGCGTGCAGCCCATTTACGCGCCGGCGCCTATTGTTCGCGAAGACGTTCTCAAGCAACACCCAGAGATCGCAGACGCTCTGGCGCCTGTATTTAAATTGCTTGATGGTCCTACGCTGCAAGGCCTGAACGCCAAGATTCAACTAGAAGGCCAGGACGCAAGGAAAGTAGCAGCGGACTTCCTAAAATCCAAAGGGCTGTTGGAGTAGCTCCGGCCATGACCACACTCTGGGGCGCCAATGACGGTGGCTAGCTCTCTATACCGAGCTGTCCAGCCACGTTGGCGGGCCGCACAAATGACACTGTCGCTGATGACGCTGGGCGCTTTGCTGGGCCTGCCGCTGGTTCGGGTGGCACCCAACCGTTTGGTGTCGGGAGATGCAGTCTCGTTTTTTACCTTACTCCATGGGGCGGCCTGGGCGTTGCCCGCCTTACTGATCGTACTGCTTTTACTCTCGCTGGCACCACCCCGGCGGATCTGCTTGTGGCTTACCGTGGCTACGGCAACTGCCCTAACGGTGGGGCTGGGTGCGTTAGCCGCCAGCCACGCTACCCATGTGGTGCAGGCGGATGCGCCGTTTGCCCGAACAGCGCTGGGCAGTGGCCTTTGGCTGGTCTGGCTACTGCTCGGCTTGGTGCTGGCCGACACACTGCAAGCGCTGCGCGCCGGGACACTCACTCGCCTGGTGGTGGCCACTGCGGTGCTGCTGCCGCTAGCGCTATTGCTGGCTAGCGGTAGTGCCGATGACTTATCGATCATGAAAGAGTACGCAAACCGCCGCGAAGAGTACTGGGGCGCTATGGTGCGTCATTGCCAAATCGTGGCGCTGGCGATGCTTTTCACCCTGGTCATTGGGCTGCCGCTGGGTTGGGCCAGCCACCGCTTCGGGCGGACGGGTAAGGCGATGTTCCCGTTGCTCAATATCATACAAACCATTCCCTCCATTGCGCTGTTTGGCCTGCTGATGGCGCCTCTTGCCTGGCTGGCCGCGAGCTGGCCGGCGCTGGGCCGCGTCGGCATCAGTGGCGTGGGCCTGGCTCCGGGGGTGTTGGCCCTTATGCTTTACAGCTTACTGCCGGTAGTGCGTGGTACGTTGGCCGGGCTAGCACAGGTACCGTCGGCGGTGACGCAGGCAGCACTGGGCCTGGGCTTTTCGCCTGCGCAACTATTTTGGCAAGCGCAGGTGCCACTGGCGTTGCCCGTGGTGCTGAGTGGTGTGCGGACGGCCAGCATTCAGGCCGTGGGCCTTGCAGCAGTGACGGCACTTATTGGTGCTGGCGGTCTAGGCAGCCTGATGTTTGAAGGCTTGTTTAGCAGCGCCCAGGATCTGGTGCTACTGGGTGTAGTGCCTATCGTATTACTGGGTGTGCTAGTCGATGGCATGTTCAAACTGCTGATCGCGCTGACACGCTCTGCCACCCCCATGGAGTTGGCGCAGTGATCGAATTTAAAAACGTTTCCAAAACTTATGGCCATGGCGCTGATGCAGCCAAAGTCCTGGACGACGTGAGCCTGCATATTGGCCGCGGTGAACTGGTGGTGCTGATTGGCGCCTCGGGTTCGGGCAAGTCCACCTTACTTAAAATGATCAACTGTATGGAGCAGCCCGACACTGGCACCCTGGCGCTAGACGGACAGGACATAGCGCGCACGCCGGTGCGTGAGCTGCGTCTGCGCATGGGCTACGTGATTCAGTCGGTGGGCTTGTTTCCGCACTGGACAGTGGCGCGAAATATTGGCGTCGTGCCGACCATGCTCAACTGGTCGCCCGCGCGCATCGCCGCGCGTGTGACCGAGCTGCTGACGCTGTTTGATCTGGACCCTGTTACCTACGGCCCACGCTACCCGCACCAGTTGTCAGGTGGGCAGCAGCAACGTGTGGGCGTGGCGCGGGCATTGGCGGGTGACCCTGATGTGCTGCTCATGGATGAGCCCTTTGGGGCGCTGGACCCGCTCATTCGCGCGGCGCTGCAGGACGAGCTGAAGCGGATTCACCAAACCTCCGGCAAGACCATCATCATGGTGACGCATGATATTGACGAGGCGTTGCGGCTGGGCACGCAGGTCGTGTTACTGGAGCAGGGTCGCATCGTGCAGGTGGGCTCGCCGCTGGCGCTGCTTAGCCAGCCCGCTAACGACCAGGTAGCCGACTTTGTGGGGCGTAGCGATGTGGGCATCAAGTTGCTGTCACTGCAAAAGGCGAGCAGCCTGGCGCGGCTCGGAGCACCAGAAAACGGCCCAAATCTGCTTATCAGCGCCAGCTTGCGCGAGGCCGTATCGATCCTGGCACTTCACCGCTGCAACACCCTCAATCTGCTGGATGACACGGGCGCTCATGCGGGGGTGTTGCATGCGGCCGACCTGTTCAACCGCACACCCATTGACGCCAGGCATGGGAACGATGACCAGGCAAACCATGGGTAAGCCGCATCGCGCCTGGCTGGGCGACAAACTATTGTGGGCCATTTTATTGTTGGTGGCCCTGGTGGTGGGCCTACCCCACAGCGAGCCCCTGTTCGCCAGTCTGTTCCCCCAGCTTGAGCGCCCGGTCTATCGCCAGGAGCCGTTCGCGCAACTGCTCTGGCAGCACCTGCTGCTAGTGAGCGTCTCAGGCGCAGCCTCGGTGCTGGTGGGCACGCTGGCTGGGGTCTGGGTAACCCGCCCCAAAGGGCGGTCCTTTCGGCCGGTAGTGGAAACGCTTGTATCGATGGGGCAAACGCTCCCGCCGGTAGCGGTGCTGGCACTGGCAGTTCCTGCGGTGGGTTTTGGTGAACTGCCCGCGTTGTTGGCACTGGCGTTGTATGGCCTGCTGCCTGTGGTGCAGGCCACGATAACGGGCCTGCAGGCCGTTCCTGCGCCGGTCATGCAAGCAGCTAACGGGATGGGACTGTCACCGTGGCAGCGGCTGCGCCAGGTGGAAGGCCCGCTGGCCCTGCCGGTGTGGCTATCGGGTGTGCGGACCTCAGTCATCATCAACATCGGTACAGCAGCCATTGCCTCCACCGTGGGCGCCAAGACGCTGGGGTCGCCCATCATTGTTGGCTTAAGCGGTTTCAACACGGCCTATGTGCTGCAAGGTGCAGTGCTAGTGGGCATGTTGGCTGTGCTGGTGGACATGGGGTTTGAACGTCTGGCACGGCGCGTAGACTGGGCGCGCTGAGTCAGACCCAACGCCTACGCAATGCTGGTGAACCTGGGTTGCATCCAGCAAGCCCGGATAACGCCGGCTCATGGCCAGCGCCTGTTGCGGCAAGCCGGCACGCTGCAGGCTCAGCAGGTAATCGCGCGCCACATCGGCGCGCCCTGGGACCAGCTCGTGAGCGCGATCGATCTCATGCAGCGCAGCATAGCGCTGACCATCGCGCAGGTAGCCATAATCGAGTACTAGGCTGCGCTCGGCATCCTGCGGGGCCTAGTTCACCAGCGCCTGGCACTGGGCACTGGGCAATGGCTTTATCTATCTGCCCAGCGTCCGCCAAGGTCATGACCTGACCGAGTAGCGGACCCCTGGTGCTCGGCAAAACGTCCAGGCCCCTGACGATAAGCAGCCAAGGCTGCCGGCCACTGGCGCAGATTGCGGTAAGCACGCACCACTCAGGCCACGGCATCGGCTGACAGCACCTGAGCCGCCGCGTGCTGTTCATACAACGCCATCACTTATGCATCCTCACCGGCCCAGCCGGCAATCAGCAGGTGATCGCTCAGGTAGTGCGATGATTACCAGTTAGCATGTTGCGCGCGCAGAAAGCTCCAGGTCTCCCATATGAAGCTGTGCGCCAGTCGCGCATTCTGGTTGGTTGCGTATCCTAGCCAAGGCCACGAGATGCTGTTCGATGCCCATACCCGCTCGTTTGGTGCGTTAGGTGAGGTCCCGCATCGCGGCATCTACGACAACATGAAGACCGCTGTCGACAAGGTCAACAAGGGTAAGGGCCGCACGGTCAATGCCCGGTTTGCCGTCATGTGCGCGCACTACCTGTTCGATCCGGACTTCTGCAACGTGGCCTCAGGCTGGGAAAAGGCATCGTTGAAAAGAACGTCCAAGATAGTCGACGGCGCATCTGGCTCGATGCTCAAGACTGCATGTTCCACTCCTTCGAAGAACTGAATGCCTGGCTCGGCCAACGCTGTCGTGCGCTATGGGGCGAACTGCTGCACCCGCAGTACAACGGGCTGACGGTCGCAGAAGTTCTGGAGCTGGAGCGGGTGGAAATGGTGCCGATGCCTACCGCCTTTGATGGCTATGTCGAACGCACCGTACGGGTCTCCAGCACTGGCCTGATCAGCGTGGCGCGTAATCGATACTCGGTGCCGTGTGAGCGAGTCGGCCAGTGGGTCAGCAGCCGTCTGTATCCATCCCGAATCGTGGTCATCACCGATGACACGATGATTGCCAGTCACGAGCGCCTGTTTGATCGAGACCAGGTCAGTTTTGACTGGCAGCATTACATCCCGCTGATTGAGCGCAAGCCTGGAGCGTTGCGCAATGGCGCGCCGTTTGCTGATCTGCTGCTCAAACGTAGCCTGAGACGTCACAGCAATGGTAATCGAGTCATGACACAGGTGCTGGCGGCGGTTCCCATCGCCGGGCTTGATTCCGTCCTGGTGGCGGTGGAGTTGGTTCTTGAATCAGGCAGTTTGAGCGCTGAGCACACCCTGAATGTCCTCGCTCGACTGACATCCGCAGCAGCCCCTGCATGCGCCGAAACCAGCCTGCAACTCAAGGTAATGCCTGCCGCCAATACGGCGCGTTACGACCTGCTCCGCAGCACCGATGAGGAGGCCCGCAATGCGTGATCTCATAAAGGAACTCAAAGACCTGCGTCTGCATGGCATGGCCAGCGCTTGGGAAGAACTGGCTGCCCAAGAAGAGGCCTCTACGACGTCGTCGAAATGGCTGCTCGAACATCTGCTTCAACACGAGCATGCAGATCGCGCCGTACGGTCTGTGAATAATCAGATGAATATGGCCAAACTGCCCATGCACCGGGACTTGGCCGGCTTCGACCTCAGCGCGTCATGCGCCGATGCCCGCCTGATCAAGGAGCTGTCCAGCCTGGAGTTCACCGACACCGCGCAGAGTGTGGTGTTCATTGGCGGGCCTGCAACCGGCAAAACACACTAGCCACCGCCTTAGCCGTGTCCGGAATTGCCACACTTAGCGAGGTTTAGTAATGAATCGCCCCTAGTTTCGTAGACACCTCCAGGCCTCATAATACGGCCCATTAGGAGGTGCCATGAGCAACCCGCGTTATCCCGAAGAATTCAAAATCGAAGCAGTCAAACAGGTGACCGAGCGAGGTCTGCCGGTGGCTGAGGTAGCTGCTCGTTTGGGCATGTCGACACACAGCCTTTATGCCTGGGTGAAGCGCTACAGCAAGCCTCAAGAGCAGCGGGCGCAAGAAGACGACCAGCATGCTGAACTGCGTCGTTTGCGTGCTGAACTCAAGCGCGTGACCGAAGAGCGAGACATCCTAAAAAAGGCCGCCGCGTACTTTGCCAAGGAGTGCGGCTGAAGTACGCCTTCATCAATCAGCTATCGCAGACTATCCGGTTCGCCGTCTGTGCCTGACTCTAAAAGTACATGCCAGCGGTTACTACGCCTGGCTGGCAGAGCCGAAGTCGGCGCGAGCCAAGGATGATCAGCGGCTGCTAGGCCTGATCAAGCATTCGTGGCTAGAGAGCGGTGGCATCTACGGTTACCGCAAAATCCATGACGATCTGCGCGAGCATGGCGAACAGTGCGGCAGGCACCGAGTTGCTCGATTAATGCGTCAGGAAGGACTGCGTTCGCAGACGGGTTACCGACGTCGACCGGGGCGTTATGGTGGCAAGCCTCCAGTCGCTTCGCCGAATCACCTGGAGCGCCGCTTCAACGTCACGGAGCCCAACAAGGTCTGGGTCACGGACATCACCTACATCCGCACCTATGAGGGCTGGTTATTTTTGGCGGTGGTGCTCGATCTGTTTTCGCGGCAGGTGATTGGCTGGTCAATGAAGCCGCAAATGACCAGCGATCTGGCTATTGATGCATTGCTGATGGCGGTTTGGCGGCGTAAGCCAAAGCAGGAGGTGATGATTCACTCAGACCAAGGTAGTCAGTTCAGCAGCGGTGACTGGCAGAGCTTCCTGAAAGCCAACAACTTGCTTGGTAGCATGAGTCGGCGTGGCAACTGCCATGACAATGCGGTAGCAGAAAGCTTTTTCCAGTTGCTGAAACGGGAGCGGATCAGACGAAAGATCTACAGCTCCAGGCAAGATGCCAGAGCCGATGTGTTCGATTACATCGAGATGTTCTACAACCCAAAACGCCGACATGGTTTCAACAACCAGCTGTCGCCGGTAGAGTTTGAAAAGCGCTATTTCCAGAGCCTAGAGAGTGTCTAGAAAACCTGGGGCGATTCAATGCGGCCGTGAAGTCGTGCTCAATCGGTTGCCCGAACTCTTGGTGATTCAGCTGTTTCGCCACCTTATCGCTAGCCACAGCGTTGAATCGGGGATGATGGCGGGGTTGGCCGACCCGCGCCTGGCGCGTGCGCTGACCTGCATTCACACCGAGCCACAGCGCAACTGGTCGGTGGCTGACCTAGCCGACATAGCCAATATGTCGCGCGCGAGCTTTGCGGCGCACTTCCGCAAGACCGTTGGAGCCACCCGGCGGATTACCTAGCGAACTGGAGGATCAGCCTGGCGCAAAAACGCCAGTGGGAGGGGGGCCTATCGCGTTATTTGCCGACGAGGCCGGCTATGAAAGCCCATCTGCACTTGCCCGAACTTTTCGTCGCAGGTCGGCGCAAGTCCGAGTGAATGGATGCAGCGTAAGGTCGTATGAGGCCCCTACCCGTCGACATAGGTCTGAGAGAGAGCCCTGAGAGGCAAGCGAGAATGATCAGGTTGCTCGGCCAAAACACATACGGTTTTGGCTTCACGGACGAGATTGCTCGCCCCCCCCAATACCTCAACCCGGATCAGGTACGAGTTTCGCCAAGTTCGTTGGAGGCGCGCAGTTATGATTGAGACTCGTTCAGAGGAACATTTATCTGGCCAGCAAAATCGACGCAGGTTTGATCGACAACGGACACGGCCGGCCCTCGCAGCATCCATTTATTAAGTCATCCATTCACAGTTCTAAACCCGCCGCGTCAGGATAGTTGTCGTGTGAGTTGATTCGATGAGTCTTGGTCGGTGGGCGGAAGTGAGAGCCGTGTGGCGCGTTATTCGATAGAGCATCGGGAGTGGGTGGTGCGGCAGATGATGCCGCCCTTGAACCGGACGGTGCCGGAGCTGGTGGAAGCGACAGGCATTACTGATGCCACCCTGTATGCTTGGCGCAAACAGGCCAGAGCAGCGGGAGCAGTGGTGCCGGGAGATGGACAGCAGGCCGACCAGTGGTCGAGCCAGGACAAGTTTCGGGTGGTGCTGGAAAGCGCCAGCCTCAATGCGGCTGAGCTGGCGGAGTACTGCCGGCGCAAAGGCCTGTATGTCGAGCAGATCAACGCCTGGCGCGAAGCCTGCGAGCAGGCCAACAGCCTGGCTCAGCCGAGCAAGACCCGGCGCGAACGCGAAGAGGAAAAGGCCGCGAAGAAGCGCATCAAGCAGCTGGAGCGTGAACTGCGGCGCAAGGATGCGGCGCTGGCAGAAACCGCGGCTCTGCTGGTGTTGCGAAAAAAAGCCGAGGCGCTCTGGGGGAAGGACGAGGACGAATGATCAGCGCCCCGGATCGCCGTGAAACGCTGCAGTTGATCGAGGACGCCGTGGCGGCGGGAGCGCGGCGGGCGCAGGCCTGCGCCGAACTGGGCCTGTCGCTGCGCAGCCTACAGCGCTGGCAGCACTGCCCGGAGGATCGGCGTCCTTCGGCACAACGAGCTGAGCCGGCCAACAAGCTGACCCCGCAAGAGCGCCGCCGCGTGCTGGAGGTCGCCAACCAGCCCGAGTTTGCCAGCCTGCCGCCGCAGCAGATCGTGGCGCGGCTGGCCGATCAGGGCACCTGGCTGGCCTCGGAGTCGACCTTTTACCGGTTGCTGAAGGACGCCGAACAGCAGCATCCGCGCGGCCGTAGCCGCCCACCGGTGAAACGAGCGCTGACGACCCATGTGGCCGACGGCCCGAACCAGCTGTGGTGCTGGGACATCACCTGGCTGCCGACCACGGTCAAGGGCCGTTACTTCTACTGGTACATGATCAAGGACGTCTACAGCCGGAAGCTGGTGGCCAACGAGGTGCATGAAAGTGAAAGCGCCGAGCAGGCCGCCCAGCTGCTACGCCAGGCCTGCCTACGTGAACAGCGGGCAGGCCAGCCGCTGGTACTGCACTCGGACAACGGCAGCGCGATGAAGGGCTCGACCATGCTGGCGGCCATGCAGAACCTGGGTGTGATGCCCTCGTTCAGCCGCCCGCGGGTGAGCAATGACAACGCCTATGCCGAGGCCTTGTTCCGCACGGCGAAGTACTGCCCGCTGTGGCCGGAGCGGCCCTTCGACACGCTGGAGCAGGCCAGGAACTGGGTGAACAGCTTCGTGGCCTGGTACAACCATGAACATCGCCACAGCGCCCTGAAGTTCGTGACCCCGGCGCAGCGACATACTGGCCAGGCGGAAGAGTTGCTGCGCAAGCGTATCGAGCTGTACGAGGCGGCGCGTGCACGGCACCCGGAGCGCTGGAGCGGCAACATCAGGAACTGGGTGCTGGCACCAATCGTGTGCCTGAACCCGGAGCGGGAAGCGGTACTGCAGCAAACATCAAAGGCAGCGTGACACGCTCACGCGACAACTACCTTGAAAATCGCCGTAAACGTCGTCTACACTCCAAAAATCGGAGCGGCTCCACTATTCAACACAGAATTAGTGCTGCCGAATCTCCTTGAGTGGCAGCTTCCAAAAGATAGCCGAGGGCGCGTTCT
>JACCEE011374897.1_pt1 | contig 16783 bp, 14 predicted proteins | sample 7449931 | NCBI WGS metagenome assembly JACCEE01 (sample SAMN15323457, study PRJNA562643) | freshwater metagenome | isolation source: river surface water | place: USA:Blue River Watershed | collected 2017-08-19 | reverse complement strand
ATAACGCTTTGATTTTTATCTATCATGATTTATTTTAAATAACTAAGAATAATCAAATTAAATTTATCGATTCTAAATCTATTTTTAAAATAGTTAAATGATCGCGGAGTAATTTTATTCATGAATATTTATTATTGATAATTGTTGAATAAAATAATTAAAACTGAAATCTTTTTCTTTAACCCGTTCAATATTGTTTTGATTTAAAAAAGGTTTGCTAATTTCATCATAATTACGCACTTTTTTAGCTATCTGAATATTATTTGTAAATTGAAACATTTTTAATTTTGAAAAACAATTTAAAAGATTTTCTGATTTTCCATAATAAGCAACTAACCAGCATTCAATTGAATGAACACAAATCGCAAAAATAATTTTTCCCGCATAGTCTTGATAAAAATTTATTTGACCGTTATTTATTTGAATAATTAATTTTTCAATCACTTTTTCAATAAGCTGATGAGTCGTTAATAAATTACCCAAATGATCTATATGTGAAACTTCAAAATCATTACAAACATCCGTATCAATTTGCAAAATAATAAACTGATGATTTTCGACATCTTCTCTAAATCGTTCTCTGGTTAAATAACTCAATAAAGGTCGCTAACCGCCTTCCGGTGGTGATAATTCGGCAATTTCCTGTTGTGGATTTTGAATCGCAAAATAACCGCGTAAAATATTTTTAATGACCACTTTTCCCGTTTTGGAATTCTCACATGCTAATGCAAATTTTTTCATAATCTTTAAAACCCTGTTGGCAATCCACCTAAATAACCTCTTAAAAAGGCTTCTGATTTCTAAAGAATTTTTATCTAGTTTATCTGCTTCTGCCGCTGCCGCAACCATTTTCGCCAATCAACACATTTACTCGTCCGACATTCAGCGTTAATGATTGAATAGATTTATAATTTTCAATAGTTAATTGAGAAATCATTTAAATTTTCACCTATATTATTTTTAAAATTAGAATTCTGTTAAAAATTCCCGCAAGCTGACTAAAAAGCTAAATTTAGTTTATTTAAATAACGAAATTTGATGTAATAATCGATTTCGTGATAAAAGCAATTCTTGCGATAAACAAACGCGATGCTTCAATAAAGCCTGCCAATAATCATTTATTATTTTAGGCAATTCTCTTTGAGAAAACCGATCTATAATCTGTTGCTGTTTTTGAAAAATAGGTTCAGTACCAATACCTTGTTTAAATAAATCTTCTGATAATTCAGGCAATAAACAACTCGTTATTTTTATTTTAGAAATACTGGTTAATAAAATGCTTATTCCAGCCGGATCATAATCAGTAAATCCAATAATTTCACAAGTTTTTGGGAGTTTATTGAGTAAATCAATTACCGCTCTATTACTTTCATTATGTCCGCGATAAATAATCCAAGCTGATTTTAATTCAATGGGTAATTGTGCCATTTGAATATGATCAAACGCTTGTAAATTTTCGACTACAATGATTTTTTCAACTGAATTGAATTCTGATTGTAATGTTCGCCAATCGCAACGATAACTGCTACCTAATAACAAAGGGATTTCAAAACCATTCAATGTTAATAATCCATTTGGACTATTTAATAAAACATAATGGCGATTAGGATTTTCACTAAATAATTTTTCATTACTAATCGATTTAGCAACTTCTAAACGACTACCTGAGGGCAATGGATTTAATAAATCAATGCCTGTTAAATTTTTAACAATAGCGCGAAGATTATCATGATCTTTTACAGTTAATTTCAATTGATTAACATTTTTTTGACCAATTCCATATTCCATATGAAACCACGACCACAGCGACGTAAATTTAACTTCTGTTCTCGCTTCGTTAGTTACACGTTGAATTATTTGCAAATTCCGCGTATTTAATTCATCCATACTAAAATATCCTCAATTAATCGATTGCCATTAAAAATCGGATGCGTTTGACTAATGGTTTGGTAATTAAAATATTTTTTAGTTGTTTGACTCATACGATCAAAATAACCCAATACAGCAAATAACCAAAATTCCCTATCAAAAGGAAACTCAATTGTGTCATAATACATTTTTGCAGAAATAGCTTGACCTTGTTGTTCAATCACAAATAAAAAAAATTTTTCTAACAATTGATTTTCTAAACTCACCACAACTAATTGCTCTTGCGGCACAACCCTTTCAACCGTTTGCGATTTACGTTCTAATAATGAATTAATGTTATTCCCATAGCAATTTATTTGTTGAATTAAATCAATAAATAAAGATTCATATGCTTCTATATTTATATCAGGATATGCTTGTATAGGAATAGGTTTTATTTGATTAAATAACGGAGATAAATTCGGCTGTTCTGAGTAATTATGCGGCATATATTCAGGATGCTGATCCAAAAATAAATCAAATCCGCGAATAATTTTACAACGTAATTGAATTTGTTTAAATCGTCCTAACATAGTCAATAAACGTTGTTGAATTTCTTTTAATTCATGCAAACAATTTTCGACTTCTTTTTGTAAAGTAATTAACAATAAACGGCGTAATTCTCGATCATGACCGGCTAATTCGGCTAAATCAGCAAAATTAATTAATTCCAAACTGGTTAAAATCGCCGTGGTTTGATTTTGCGCTAATTCATTTTCACGGATTTTTGCATTTAAGGTGGCGACTAAAGCAAATTCATTATGAATTCGACTCCACAATAAACGTAAATTATTACGCAAAGTTGCCATCATCAAAAAAATATTTTCGCCGATTTCGGTTAAATAATTTTCACTCTCTAAATATCGATTTTGATTCAAGGATTCTTTATAATGAATCACCAAAATTTTAACAACTGCTAATTGTTCACTAATTGTGCTGTCAATTTGACGATTGCGCTCATCTTGTAAAGCAAATTGTAATAATTCGCGTAAAGCTTTGGTTAAATGTAATTCTTCATAACTATCAGGTCGCCATAAAATATGCAATTGTAATAGCTTTTCTAAATCTGTTTCGGTATAATGCGGTGGAATTTGTTTTTTTAAATAAATATCGATAATCACATCGGCGTAATCAGCCAATTTTTTTAAAAATACTAAGCCGGCTTTTTCTAATTCACTTTTCACAATAATTCTTCTTGTTCGGGTTGAACGTCATTTATTGTTTCTAAGGATAATTTTTCTCGGTCATTAATAAACTCAATTTGCTCTTGCAATAATGACCATTTAGCAGTGGCTTGATAAATTTGTTTAGTCTGATTGGTTTGAACAACATATTCTAATTCAATCAATTTTTTGAATAATTGTTTTAATTTGCCATTAATATCTGAACTTTGCGATTTAAACAAACTATATTCAACAATTTTATTCAATTTTCGCGCTAGAATTTGATTATTTTCAATTCGAGATTGAATGTCGGTTAAGCGCAAAATATAGCCCGCTCGAATAACATCATCTTCATTATTAGCTTGTTGAATTAAGGTTAAAAAAGATACTAACGGTCTTAAAGTTTCAATAATCATTTTAAATTGTAACTTTAATTCAGAAGAATGCTGTTGGGGATGTTGATAACTGCAATAATACGCTTCTCCTTGATTTAATTTTGATAAGCTTAAATCCATTTTATTTAAATAGTGTCCAACTTCTTTTGCATTGTGTTCTTTTTGCAAAAAATTGTAAAAATTCGGATGAGAATATTGACAAATAAATACGCCTTGAATTAACGCTGTTGTAATGTTTGAGAAATTGGCTATTTCATTTTCCATGAGTGAATCCTCCAGTGATTTGTTTTGCCAAAATAGCCTCAGCTAATTTATCAACAAACGGGGCAATTGTGGCTAAAGTTTTACTTTTTTTATCCAACCAATAGCGATATTTAAAAAATTGTAAAATACTTAAATCGGGATTTGGCAATGCGCCGACAATAATGATTCGATTATGCTCACAAGCTCGGAAAACTTTTGCAATATAATCAACATGTAATGTCCCCAATTCATCAATTGGCCAATGAATAAAAGTTGGACTATTTCCTCGTAACATACGAGTGAAACCTAATAAAAATTTACATAAAATTAAATACGCCATGCCATGACTAGAACTGTCATGTAATTCTTGATCTGTGCGAATTCGTAAAAAATCTTTTCCCTCTTTTATATGTAATTCAATTTCAAATAAATCTAATAAAGCTAATTCTTTATAATTGCCTTGTCCTAAAAATTTTGCCACTTCCTGCATTGTTTGCAAATATTCAGTATCAGGCTGAGTAATAAATCCTTCTTCTTCCCATTGTGCATATAATTTTTTAAATTTATTTAATTCATCCCAATAATCCTGAGTGCTGATTTTACTGCTAATATGTACTTTGGAATCGGAAACATCATCTAAATCTAATTCTTCATTAACGTGGCGGGTAATTTTGGCTGATTGCGCAATAATTTTATTATCAATATCTTTTAAAATATCGTAATAATCTTTAATACTTTTACCATAATTTCGCCCTTCATCGCGGATTCCGATTAAAAATTGCGGCAATAAAGCAAAAGTATTTTTTAAAGCCATTATTTTCTGATGTAAATCATCTGCTACGGTTATAGCATTACGTTCTTTTTCATATGCCTCTGCGAGTTTATTACCACCTTTTACATAAATGAGCGCGTCTAATTCAGTAAATTTATTGTTGACTAATTTACGCTGTGTATTAATATCTTTACAGCGTTGTGAACTATTGCGAATATATTCATCAAGACTAATTTTCTCTATTAAAACAACAGCGTGTGTCGCTATTACAATATCACGTTCTTTTATCATATGAATCACTTGATCTATGCTGTCAATTTGCTGTTTATATTTAGCTTTTGAAGCAGAAATTTGTTTTTGTTGCTCATTTAATTCTGCTAAACCTGTTTTATAATGACGTTCTTTTTCCTTTAAAGAATTATCTAATTCAAGTATTTTCTTTTGGGCATTATGAACAATACTATCCAATTCCGGCTTTCTTATTTCCCATTTTATACGTTTGAAATCTTGATAATCCGTATGTTCATTACGCCGACTTTGTGTTTTATTGATTTGTTCAATTAAATCCGCAATTTCCGCTTTAATTGTTTGAATACTTTGAATATTAATTCCCTGACCAGCTAATTCATTCTGATAATCGCGATCAATATCTTGTAGCTTTTTTCCAGCCAATTGTTCAATTTGCTGAATATTTTTTGTAATTTCATTGAGCTTATTATTAATTTCAGTTAACGCCTGTTGGTGTCCGGCTTTAATTTGTATAATATGCTGAGTGTGAATGTCTTTATATTGTGTTAATTGATTTTGATGTTGCTGTTTAATTTCAGCAATCTTTATTTTAAGTTGCTGAATTTGTTGTTTTAATAACTGTTTTCTATCAGTTACATTTTGTTGATGCTGTTTTAAAACTAAATTCTGTTCTTCTTGAATCGCTTTAAATCGTGCTTTGATCTCATTTAATTGAGATTGAGCAATCATTTCATTTTGTTCAGCACGTTTAACATGTTTATTCGCTTCGGCTAAATTTTTTTCGGTTTCATTCAATTTGGTTTGCGCTTGTCCAGTCAATTCTTCAGCTTGCCGTAATTGATTCAATAATTCTTTTTCGCTTTGAGCTTCAGGAGGAATGGCAATTTGTTCTAAATCCAGATTAAGACCGAACAAGTTATCATTATTGTCTAACAATTGTGGTTTTAAATCTTCCCTTTTTAATAATCGTAAGTCAATCACTTTAGCAATTGTATTTGTCCAATCCGGTTTTTCAGTGCGTAAAAATTGTAATAAACTGTCTTTTCGCGGAGAATATAATAATCTTGCTTGTTCCTGTTTATTTTTACATTCTTCTAATTTACGTTTTGAATCAAAATAATTTTTTTCGGATAAATCACGCTGTTTTTTAGCGTTATTTAATTGTTGCGTCGCCGTATCTTTATCCTGAGACAATTGTTCTTTTTTATTGTTACACTCCGCTAAACGATCTGTAAATATAAGCTGTTCAGCTTGTTCCTCTTGAGTAAAATAACAATGTTCAAATTGCGCTTTTAAGTTGCTCAGTTGATGATTTTCTAATTGAATAGTTTTGGAATAACTTTCTTTAAATGTTTCTAATTCTTGCTGAAAAAGATGATTTTTAGATTCAATCTCTTGACGTTGCTTTTCCAGTAAAAGCGATCTTTCATCTACAAGATTTTTTTCATTTTTTCGCGCTAAATTGCTATCGCGATCTTTATTTTGTAACACTTCATTTTTACGCTCGGTAGCACGATGTTGAGCTGCTTGATTTTTTTCAGTTAAGATTTTTAAATCTTTTTCTAACGCATCACGCTTATTTTCCCATTGTGGGCATTTAGCTAAATTTCTTCCCACCTCTTCAATGTTAGATTTTAAAAACTGATTATATTGGTCTGCAATAACTTTTAATTCTGTTTCTGCGCGGGATTGAGCGGATTTATTTTCTCCAATTTGATTATTTAATTCGCTGCGGTCTGCATCCCATTTTTGACTTAATTCCTGCTTTTCGTCCTTTAATTGTTGATCCTGAAAATTTAAGCCATCAATTATAGAACGCACACTTTCGATATTATCCGATAAATAACGATAATCTCGTCCTAATTGCAATTCTTTATCGAATAATTGCGCATCTAAAGAAACTAATTCATTCAATTTTATTTCATGACTGCGTAATTGCTCAACAGCAACACTTTCCTGCGCCCATTTTTCTACATCATTGAGTTTTAATTTTATCGTTGGCGTATCAATACTGCCGTCTTCTTTTAAAATCGCTTCTATCATTAATTTAATCGCTGCCATTTTTCCATTTTTGCTGTGAATAGCGTGCAATAATTTTTCAAGATGACGTAAATTATGCGGCGATTGACATAAAGAATAACTGCGTAAATAGCTGCGTAATTTTTTGCTATCTGCTAAATGAAATAAAGCTCTTTTATCATGTTGAATAATCGCGCGATATTCAATTGGACTCATTAAATTAGAACAACTAATATTTTGTTGATTAAACTGATTTCTCAATTCCTGTAAGTTATAACATTCAATGAATTCATTTTGCTGTTTTTTAATATAATCTTCAGGCTCAAAACCTTTACTAACAAACCGATAACTAACCGTTTCCGCATCATTTGAAGCTAATATAACTTGGCATAATTCATGATAAGGATTAATATATTCATAAATAATATAACTAGATTGATGCGGTAAATAATACTTTGCAAATCGATGGCGACTTTTAGGTACAACACTATTCGGTAATGCGCCGTAGAAAACCAATACTAAGCGTTGTAAAGTGGTTTTCCCAGAAGCGTTAATGCCATTAATATTGGTATGTTGATCGAGTTTTAATTCGACTAAACCTTTTAAATGGGTATCAATTAAAATAATACGTTGTAAACTATTATGCATTATCAATCTCCTATTATTTATTAAAATAGACTATTAAATCACCCGATTTTTAGGCATTTTGCCGGCAAAAAAATCCGCTAAATTGTCTAAAACTTTTAAACCCATTGCCGTACGCGTCGCAATTGTAGCACTGCCTAAATGCGGTAGTAAAGTTACATTATGTAACGTTAAAAATTGGCGATTTAAATTCGGTTCATTTTCATAAACATCTAAACCTGCACCCGCAATTTTATTCAGTCTTAAATGTTGAATTAAGGCTTGACTATCCACCACATCTCCTCTAGCCGTATTAATTAAATGAGCGGTAGATTTCATCCATGATAAAGTTTCAGCATTAATTAAATGTCGGGTTTTTATTCCTCCGGGACAATGCAAAGAAACGAAATCTGATTTTTGCATTAATTCTGCTAAAGTTTCACAATAATATGCTTGAGTTATTTCAGTCAATTGATTATTAATTTGACGCGGATGATGATAAATAATGGGCATTTGAAATCCGAAATGAGCTTTACGCGCCATTGCTTGTCCAATTCGCCCAAAACCAATAATGCCTAAGGTCGCACCGGTCACATCGCTACTCATCATATGCGTCGGACACCACCCCGTCCATTCACCGGCTCTAACTAATCGATCGCCCTCCGCGCCTCGACGTGCCGACATTAATAATAAAGTCATCGCAATATCGGCGGTACTTTCGGTTAATACATCCGGCGTATTCGTTACAGTAATTCCCGCTGCCTTTGCTGCTTGCAAATCAATATGGTTATAACCTACGCCAAAATTGCCTAAAATTTTGCACCGAATTTCGGAAATATTAAAAATTTCGGCGGGTAATGAATCACAAACCGTTGGACAAATTGCATCATAATGTTGTAATGCTGACTTAAGTTGTTCTTTGGTTAATGGTTGATCCGTTTTATTTAAAGTCACTTGATAATTTTGTTGCAATTGAGCTTCAACTTGCGCCGGCCAACGACGGGTAATTAAGATTTTTATTGGTGCGGTCATTTTTAATTCCAATTCAGATAAATTGATAAATGTTTTAGTTTTAAACTTAACGTAGATTACGTTTTAACATCATAACAAATTTTGCAATAGCCATGTAATTCTAAAATCCATTGTTGTGAATGAAATTGTTGTTGTTCACATAATTCGGTTAAAGATTGATCAATGGTTTGAGCCGAAATCTCTTCGGTATTTTGACAACTATCACAAATAAATAAAATCGAAGGATGATTTTTTTCAGCCAAAGCACAACCAATAAACGCATTTAATGAATTCACTTTATGAATTAGTTTTGCTTTTAATAAAAAATCCAATCCGCGATAAATAGTTACTGCTTTAGCATGAGGCATTTCTAATTGTATTTCTTTTAATAAATCATATGCCCCAATCGCTTTATGTTGTGACCAAATCAGTTCTAAAATTCGACGACGAATTGGCGTTAAACGAATATTTTTATCTTGACAAATTTGATCCGCTGTTGCCAAAGCTTGAGAAATACAGTGTTGATGATTGTGCAAAACCGACATAATTTCTTCCCAAATAAAAAAAATTTTTTCATTGTAACAAACAAATTCAAGGCTTTGAAACTTGTGTTATGTTATAACATAACATTTTTGAATTGTATTGTTCGATTTCTAACTTGAAAAATTATGAAAAAAATCATTTTTTTACTCCTGATTTCCAGCTCTGTCATAGCTGCGAATGAGACTACAGAAGAAGTGACAGAATTAGAAGAAGTTGTTGTTTCTACAGAAGTTTCTACGATTAATAGCAATCTAGCTAGACCGATGATAACGCTTGCTGGCAATAAATTACGACGAAAAATCGCCGCAGCTATCGGGAATACTTTAAAAAATGAATTGGGAATGACCACACAATCTTTTGGTCCTGGCGTAGGCTCGCCAGTGATTCGCGGACAAGCCGGTGCAAGAGTTCGTGTGATGCAAAATGGTTTGGGAAATCAAGATGTTTCGAGTTTAAGCCCAGATCATGCCAATAGCGTTGAGCCGATTTTGGCGGACAAAATTGAAGTTTTGCGTGGAGCTTCAGCGTTAATTTACGGTAGTGGCGCGATTGGCGGCGTAGTTAATGTGATTAATAATCGTATTCCCCTGAATATGCCAAGCCAGAATTTTGCAGCGATTGCTGAACAGCGTTATGATTCGGCATCGAATGAAACCGCTAGTGCTTTAAAATTAGACGGTGGGCAGAATCGTTTGGCTTATCATTTTGAGGGTTTTTATCGCCATCATGGTGATTTAAGCATTCACGGAAATGCAATTGATGAAACGGCAGCGCGATTTTCTGATCCAAGTTTAACGGATACCACTTTAAATAATACGCGCGGTATTCTCAAAAATAGTCATGGGTGGTCGCGCGGTGGATCAGCGGGTTTATCTTATATTGGCGATCGAAATATCATCGGTGCATCGATTAATCATTTACAAAATCATTATGGTATTCCAAATGATGGTACAGACAGTGAACCTATCCATATTGCTATGAAACAAAGTCAATATGATTTGAAAATACAATTCAATCAACCGATGAAATGGATTGAGAAATTGAATTATCAATTTGGCTATACCGATTATCAACATACTGAATTAGAAAATGACGTTGCCGCTACCCGTTTTTTAAATGAATCTTTTGACAATCGATTGACTGTAGAACATCAGTCATTTGCAGGAATAAAAGGCATGATTGGTTTTCAAACTACTCACAGTGAATTTGCAGTTTTAGGTGAAGAAGCGATTGTACCGCGTTCCGATATTGCTAATTACGCCGGTTTTTTTATCGAATCTATTACGCTAGGGGATTTGATTTTTGAATTCGGTGGACGATTGGAAAATCAGCGAATTAATCCTAAACAAAGCTCAGGTTTTTCTTATTTTCCATTAAATGGTTCGGCTTCAGTATTATGGCAAATTAATCCACAACATCAATTCAGTTTTGCTGCGACTCATTCTCAACGTTCGCCTTTAATTCAAGAATTATTATCTAACGGATTTCATGCTGCTACTCGAAGTTATGAATTAGGCAATAGCGAATTGACTAAAGAATTTTCAAATAATATCGATTTAAATTATCGTTATCAAACGGATTGGGCAAAATTAGAAGTTAATTTATTCCACAATTGGGTGAATAATTATATTTATCAACAACGAACTGGCGAGGTATTTAATAGCGATCTGAATCAGAATGGAGATGAAATTGGTTTTGAATCTAGTTGTAGCACTTTATCCTTATCTTGTTTACCGGTTGAACATAGTCAACAACGAAATGCTATTTTTAAAGGATTTGAAGCGAAATTAACGCTAAATTTACTTAAAAATCAATACGGCAATTTGGACTTAACTTTATTTAGCGATTATACTCGTGGAACTTTTGCAGGTGGCGATAATATTCCCAGAATGCCGCCATTACGTTATGGTTTTGAATTAGATTATACCAATCAACAATTATCTGCTAATATTCGTTTAACTCGTGCTGAAGCGCAGCATTTTGTTCCGATTTATGATAGTATAACCGCAGGTTATTTTTTATTAAATTTAAGTGCAGAATATCAAATGACTACTGCCGATCGTTATAAAGTTTTATTGTTTGCAAATGCGGGTAATTTATTGAATCAAACGATTCGTTATTCAACTTCTTATTTACGCAATTTCGCACCAGAAGCGGGACGTAATGCAGAAATAGGGATTCGGATTAGTTATTAATTTAATTTGAATGATTTTATAATACATTCTCAATATCATTATTAATATGAAATTTTCTGTTTTGATTAAAAAACTCAAAAATCCACGTGTTAGAAAACGTTTAAAAATTGCCCTTTCGGTTTATGGCATTGCTATTCTATTGGGGATTGCTTTTAAAATGGTTTATGATATTGGTCATTTTAATGCTTTAGCCGTTGAAAATGAAAAGAATAAGCAATTACCTTCGATGATTCCGCAAGAAGTGTTAACCGCTGAAATTGCTCAAAAAGTGATTACCGGAGCGTTAAAAGAAAATCCTCAACATCCAAATACCATTTTGGTACAAATTGTGAATAATGAGCGTAATTTCGCCTCAATTATTATTGAAAAAGACAATATTAGAAAAGTCGCTTGGATTCTTGATCGTCGCTTATTTTTTAGCGGTGATTTATTAAATGAAAGCGGTTATAATATTACTAAAGCAATTGAAAGACAACATAATATCAATAATGCGGATTATTAAGCGATAAAAAATTGATTTAACTTCACCTTTATCAACCCTGATTTTATTTTTAACTTTTTTATTTTTCATGATTACTAGACAAGATTTCCACCAGCTTCAACGAATTGTGATTAAAATTGGCAGCTCTTTATTAACCGCTGGTGGACAAGGATTAAATCAACCAGCCATTGCTGAATGGGTCAAACAAATTGCTCAATTAAAACATCAAGGTAAAGAAATTATTTTAGTTTCTTCCGGTGCCGTTGCCGAAGGAATGTGTCGTTTAGGGTTAAAACAACGTCCTAAAACTTTACATGAATTACAAGCTGCCGCTTCGGTAGGACAAATGGGATTGGTGCGTTTATTTGAACATCAATTTCAATCACATCAATTACATACTGGACAGATTTTATTAACTCATGATGATTTAAAACATCGGCAACGTTATTTAAATGCGCGTAGCACTTTATTAACTTTATTAAACTTCGATGTTATTCCGATTATTAATGAAAATGATACCGTTGCAACGGATGAAATTCGCTTTGGTGATAATGATACATTAGCTGCATTAGTGGCTAATTTAGTGGAAGCGGATTTATTAATTTTATTAACGGATCAACTCGGTTTATTTAATGCTGATCCGAGTCTTGATTCTAGCGCGACTTTAATTCAACAAGCCGATGTTAATGATCCTTTATTGGACGAAGTGGCGGGTGGAAGTCGTAGTGGTTTAGGGCGTGGCGGTATGTTTACTAAAATCCGCGCTGCTCGATTAGCCGCACGTTCTGGTGCCGGAACAATTATTGTATCGGGAATGATTGAGCAAATTATTACGCGATTAATCAATGGGGATGATCTGGGGAGTTATTTAATTCCAAATTTAATTCCAATTGCTGCACGAAAACAATGGTTAGCCGCGCATTTACAAATTCAAGGACAATTAATTTTAGATGCCGGAGCTATTAAAGTTTTATTAACTCAAGGTAAAAGTTTATTAGCCATTGGCGTTACGGAATTAAAAGGACAATTTGAACGTGGAGATTTAGTCAGTTGTTTAAATCAAAACGGCGAAGAGATTGCGCGCGGATTAATTAATTATAGTTCGCAAGAATGTCTTAAAATTATTGGAAAATCTAGTCAAGAATTTGAAACCATTTTAGGTTATGCCGATGAAGAAGAGTTAATTCATCGAGATAATATGGTATTAATGAATTAAACTTCAAAATATCTATTGATTTAAAATTTAGTTTAGGAAATTATTTTTATGTTAGACCCTTATTTATTACGCACTCAATTAGCTGTTGTACAACAACAATTAGCCAAAAGAAAATTTGTTTTTGATGCAGATAATTATGCTGAATTAGAAGCGAAACGTAAAGCGATTCAAATCAAAACGCAACAATTACAAAACGAGCGTAATTCTCGTTCTAAAGCGATCGGACAAGCAAAAGCAAAAGGCGAAGATATTAAACCTTTATTAGCCAGTATTGAACATTTAGCCGATGAACATCGTCAAGCAGAAACCGAATTAGCCGACATTTTAGCGCAAATGAATGCTATTTTAGAAACGATACCCAATGTGTTAGATGATTCTGTTCCTGAAGGCAATAGCGAAGCGGATAATATTGAAATCAGTCGTTGGGGAATTCCACCTCAATTTGATTTTACAGCTAAAGATCATGTTGATTTAGGCAATCAAAATGGCGAAATGAATTTTGAATTAGGTGCGAAAATCGCTAGTGCGCGATTTGTGGTTTTAACTGGAAAATTAGCTAGATTACAACGCGCGATTATTCAATTTATGTTAGATACTCATATTAATGAGCATGGCTATATTGAAACCTATACGCCATTTCTAGCGAATGCAGCGAGTTTACGCGGAACAGGGCAATTACCGAAATTTGAAGCCGATTTATTTAAAATTAATCAAGAGCCAAATTTATATTTAATTCCAACCGCTGAAGTACCGGTAACGAATATCGTTAGAGATATGATTATTGAGGCAAAACAATTACCGTTAAAATATGTTTGTCATTCGCCTTGTTTTCGCAGCGAAGCCGGCGCATATGGACGCGATGTACGCGGAATGATTCGACAACATCAATTTGAAAAAGTCGAATTGGTACAAATTGTGAGTGCTGAACATTCTGCCGCCGCGCATGAACAATTAACTCAAGATGCAGAAACGATTTTGCGTAAATTAAATTTACCTTATCGCAAAATGTTGTTATGTGCAGCAGATACCGGTTTTTCCTCTGCGAAAACCTACGATTTGGAAGTTTGGCTACCCGGGCAAAATCAATACCGCGAAATTTCTTCTTGCAGTAATTTTAAGGATTTTCAAGCTAGACGTTTACAAGCGCGATGGCGAAATCCGCAAACGGATAAAGTGGAATTAGTGCATACGCTGAATGGTTCGGGATTAGCCGCTGGACGGACGTTGATTGCGGTGATGGAAAATTATCAGCAGGCTGATGGTCGAATTCAAATTCCTGAAGCATTACAGTCTTACATAGGTGGGCTAACCGTTATTTAACAGACTTGTATTAGCGTGAAAATACTAAGAAAGTCATTAAACAATACGCTCCCCCAGAAAAAGGTGGAAGCCCTATTTAATTGCGCATAAAAAAGCCCGAAGCGGTTATTCACTTCGGGCTTCTAATTCCTAGATAAAAATCAAAAATTTATTTTGCCATTGATTTTTTAAACATTCGGTCTAATTTGGTATTGACTTCTTCAGCGGTATTTGCCGCACGATTGGCAGCTGATTCAGCACTAGAAGCTTTTGAAGCCGCTTCAGTCGCCGCAGAATTGGCTGAAGAAGAAGCATCTTTAGCACTAGACACATCGCTTTTTAAGCTATTGATTTGACCTTGTAAGTTATCAACATCCGCAGTGCTGGCACAACCTACTGCGAAACTGGCAACCAGTGCAATTACCGACAATTTAACGAATTTCATTGAAAATTTCCTTTGTAATTTAACAACATTTGCGATTGACAAACATTCGTATGGTTAAGAAAATCGACTGCTTTTACAACAGTCAGTTAGATTTCATTTTAACATAATCTTTTGAAATCTTTAAGATGTTTACTTATTTTATTCAATTTTTACTCGAGTTCCGGGGACGACCCACCGACTTAATTCATCGACTTGCGCATTGGTCACGGCAATACAACCATGCGTCCAATTAACTAATTGGTGGATTTTTTCACTACGATTGCCCAAACCGTGCAAGCCAACTTGTCCACCTAAGGGGGTATTTTGCGGCGGCACTAAATGATGTTGTTGAGCATACAAAATCGCATCGTATTGAGATTGACTGATGGAGCCATTTTGAATCGCTTGTTTAGCATCTTCAACCGACGGATAAGTTAAACCATAAAATTTATGAAATTGACTGCGTGGATTAAACCAACCAATGCGATATTCCCCTAAAGGTGTAATATTATCGCCTCGATGCCGTTTAGCTCCAGCACCACTTTGCCCAATCGCAATATCACTCAAGGTAGCTATGGTTTGTTCGCCGCGTTTAACTTCGATTGACATTTTATGGGTGTCAATTAACAGCCAAATTTCATCAAAACTTTTGTCCAAAATGGTTAATGTTGTTGGATGAGCCATCGCAATATCTGCATTGCGCCAAGATTGACTGCTGTCATCCCAACAGGTTGAAGGCAGCATTTGTTCAACCACAAACTCATCTTCTGCCGCACTTTGTGAAACTGGCGGACAAGGATTTTTAACCGGTTCTATGGATTTTTCCTCAACCATAGACACCGGTGGAATAATCACTGCGGGCGGCAGAGTTGAGCTACAGCCATACACAGTTAAACTCAACAAGATGATTAAATAAAATCGTCGTGATAAAACTATCGGTAACATAAATCCACTATAATAAAAACAAAACTCAATTACTGTACCGTATTTATTTCTTTTTTGCATCAAGGCTTGATTTATGAATGTGATTACTGTTTCTAGCACTGCGTTTTCTGACCAAAAACCCGGAACTTCTGGATTACGAAAAAAGGTCAAAGTATTTCAACAACCGCATTATTTAGCCAATTTTGTTCAATCTGTTTTTGATTGTATTGGCGATTGTCATGGACAAACCTTAGTTTTAGGCGGAGATGGACGTTATTTTAATCGTCAAGCGATTCAAACGATTATTAAAATGGCAGCGGCAAATGGATTTACGCAATTATTAATTGGGCAACATGGTTGGTTATCCACGCCAGCGGCTTCGCATTTAATTCGTAAATATCAAGCTTTTGGCGGTTTAATTCTATCTGCCAGTCATAATCCTGGCGGAATTGATGAAGATTTTGGTATTAAATACAATATCAGTAATGGTGGGCCTGCTCCTGAAAATGATACCGAAGCTTTTTTTAAACGTAGCCAAATCATTAACCGTTATTATATTGCCGATTTTGCCGATATTGATTTAGATCAAATTGCAACAATTCAAATTGATCAATTAACCGTGACAATACTAGATTCTGTGGCTGATTATGCAGAATTAATGTCGAGTTTATTTGATTTTGATTTACTCAAAAGTCAATTAAGTTCCGGCAAAATTCGGTTTATTTTTGATGCAATGCACGCCATTACTGGACCATATGCGCAACGAATTTTAGAGCAACAATTAGGTGCGCCCGCCGGTTCAGTGATTAACGCTCAACCTTTAGAAGATTTTGGCGGAGGACATCCTGATCCGAATTTAGTTTATGCCAAAGAATTGGCTGATTTAATGTTTAGCGCGGACGCGCCTACTTTTGGTGCAGCTTCTGATGGTGACGGTGATCGAAATATGATTATTGGTGCGAATTTCTTTGTCACGCCCAGTGATAGTTTGGCAGTATTAGCCGCGAATGCGAGCTTAATTCCTGGGTATCGTGAGGGTTTACAAGGCGTGGCACGATCTATGCCTACTAGTCAAGCGGTAGATCGCGTTGCTAAAGCCTATCAATTACCCTGTTTTGAAACGCCCACCGGTTGGAAATTTTTTGGCAATTTATTAGATGCGAATCGAATTACTTTATGTGGCGAAGAAAGTTTCGGTACCGGTTCAAATCACGTTCGTGAAAAAGACGGTTTATGGGCAGTTTTATTTTGGTTAAATTTAATTGCGGTTAAACAACAATCGGTCGCTGATATTGTGCAACAACATTGGCAACAATT
>JACCEE010041066.1_pt1 | contig 16788 bp, 28 predicted proteins | sample 7449931 | NCBI WGS metagenome assembly JACCEE01 (sample SAMN15323457, study PRJNA562643) | freshwater metagenome | isolation source: river surface water | place: USA:Blue River Watershed | collected 2017-08-19 | reverse complement strand
TAGTCACCAACGCTACTCTCCGTTGGCATAATGGCTAATATTGAGAGCATTTAATGCCTTAAATGGCAAAGGAACATTTTTATGATGAGTAAGGTGGAATACGATAATATGGTAGAAAATCTTCTTAAAGATTTAGCTAGTTCAGACACAGATGAACTCTTAAAAAAGGAGTTGTCACAAGTCAGTAAAACAATTACAAATAACTGTCTTTCTATTCCACAACATGTGTGGGAACAACTTAAAGTTGCTGTTAGACGAATGGAGATTATCGTAAATAAAGGGGATGTGAGCAAAGTAACTCCATAGTGGCAAGCTAGGTTAGTTAATACGCCTTAGCGAAAGGGCGTATTATCTAGCATAACAATGATAAAACCTAAACATATTTTTATAAGTGTGTTTAGGTTTTATTTTTTGTTTTTTTATTATTAAAAGGAGTTTTTTACCTATGTCACAAATTGTTGCAGCTATTCAACAAGATAATGGTTCTGTATTATACTGTAAGGACACTACAGTGTATCCTTTAGATATTTTAAATCCTCCTCAACAAATGTACAAAACCGAAAAAGAAAAAAATGAGGATTGGGGTTTAATATGTATATTAAGAGAAGTTGGAGTAATGAAACCAATGACACATGATTTACCCCTATTTGATTAAAATGTTTTCTTTGCCATTGAGGAGGTTAAAAATTCAATGGCATTAAAACCTAAACATATTTTATTAAGTATGTTTAGGTTTTAATTTTTTTATTTTTTTTTATTATTGGAGTTTTAATTATGAAAGACGTGAACCATGCTAAAATTGTACACAGTAACGTATTGTGTGCTATCAGAGATTCTTTAGAACGCATTAAAAGATACACTAGATACAGAAGCTCTTAAATTAATAGAGCAGAAATGTAGTAGATATGGAATCCCACAGTTTAGTATGATTTGTTTCATGTTGATTAGAAATTCACATGAAATGATCAAATATGAAATCGATTTGCAGTTATCATAACATATTTTATTTTTTAGTAAGGAGTTTTATCATGAAACAACTTAAAACGATTTTGAACAAAATTTCAAACGTTACGGTAAATATCGGAAAAGGTATTATAATTATAATGCCATACGCTTCAATGGCATTAGAAACATATCTAAATGGGTTTAGATTCCCATCTATGATATTATTCGGATTTATAATTTTTCTGGGTATAATTTCATCTACTGAAGTAGAATCCAAAGTAGAAAGAATGTTATTCATATCATACATGTATTATGCACTATTATTATTCTTATTAATTATAGTAGGAATACTTAAAAGTATTGGGGTATGATAACTCATTGCTATTAATATTGTTATTCATAATATTAATAGCATTAAAATTTAAACATATTTCTATAAGTGTGTTTAAATTTTAATTTTTTTAATTATTTGAAACGATTAAGTATAAAACTGATCGTAACTATTGTGTCATTTTTTTAATAGGATTTATATATGTACCGTTCAGCAGAATATCCAATACGTTTATATCGTTCTCCTAATGATAAAACAACCTATGATATTGACATTCGTGCTTATTTGTCAAGTGGTATGGCAGGTGTTGATTTATTAGAAACCCCTGTTATTATTCCAAATGCTACTTGGGATGAAACACGTGTAAAAGAAGGAATTGTTTTACAAGGTAAAGATGGGATTATTGGGATAGGAGTTGGACACCGTTTTATTCCCTGGTGGGATATTTCTAAATTAGATAGTGTAATAGTAGGGGCAGTTCCACATAATTCTTATTTATTAAAACTTGAAGGTGTTCAAATTGTAGAAACATATTACTCTATGGAATAAAACTGCATGAACTATTTTAATAAATATTAAACTGCTAAGTGAATCATGTTTAATACTATTATGATTATTTTTTTTTGAAAAAAAATAGCTAACTATCATTTTATAGTGCACCCAATTTTCTAGGTGTGAAAATAAAAGAGAACAGCATAATATTAAAAATTTAAATGTTTTCCAAAAGAAAATATTTAAATTTTTTTATTTCACTGTAATCTCTCTTCAGTGAAATAATTACTTTTGTAGAGAGAAAATTATCTTTTTTTAATTAAGGAGCAAATCTAAATGTGCCGCTGTGAAGACAACTGTTGTTTTACTAAATCAGATTGCAACAACAAAGAAGAAAATAACATGAAATCTTATTTTATTAAGGTTTTGTGTATTCCAAAACCAGGAAATGATGAAGATGGATATTCTTATGAAATAGGGAATATTAATTCTTCTGAAGAATTAATGGAGAAAAAATTAGAAATTCTTGCTGGTAAGTTAGATGATCAATTTTATACTCACATTAGTACATACGAAATTACTGAAACATCTCATTTAGCACTTATTAGAAAAAGAACAGTAAGAATGATGTAAAAATTATTCTTTGTATAATCAGAAGCATATATGTATATGTATGTTTCTGATCTTTAATGATAAAATTAAAACATTTTTTAACCAAAAAAGGATTTTTTAATTTTACCATTTCGTTAATCATTGCTACATTTTAATTATTTTTTAAAGGGGCTATAAAATTTAAAAAAAGACGCTATTAGTTATTCGTATAATATTAAAATATTTCTATCTTTAATTTTATCAATTTTTCTTAAAACTAAGAAATTTGGTATTTTGATTTATTAAATAACGATTTTTTTATTAACTTTTTTAATTAAGATTTTATAATAGTATCATTGAAATTAAACTAAATAAACCACCATCAATAAGAATAATTCAGATTTTAAAAAATATGGAAAAATATACAAAATTTGTAATTTCAAAACTTTTTTGATTTGAAAAATAGTTCGTCACGATTTAAAAATACAATAATGATGAAATGTTATTAATATATGGTATATAAAATATTATGAATGGTTATATTTTGACAAATCCAATAGCTAATAAGTGTGAAATTTTGTAGAATTATCAGTCACAATTTATAGATTTTTAATTGGAATATACGATTAGATATAACCAAAATATTTGTATTGTTTGTGTTTGTAATAATCAAGCAAGTAATACGAATTTAGCATTTTTTTGAGTCACATTGACAACAAACATCAACATCGGAGAATAAAATCATGTATATGCAATACCTGCTAAATCAACAAGCATTAGAAATAGTAAACAAAATTATTTCTGATGTAAAAAATTTTAAAAATACGGATAAGTATATTTCCTCTTTATCTACTGAAGAAAAAGATGCCCATTTACAATTACTTTCAGCAATAAATGAATTAACTAATCTATCATTAGATAAGTAATTTCATTTATTTAACAATTAAATTATCATTTCAACTAATTACAAATAAGGATTTTCATCATGAAGCTTAAACAACTTAATCCAATTTTTAAACACCCTCACGACGTATCTTATTTAACACGTCAACAAGTAGATGAATTGGTTGAAATGATAGATTTTATATTATCATTTCACGGAAAAGAATATCTTTTCTTTAAAATGATGAATAATTGTTTATACAATAAAGAATGTAAAACATTGACAGAATTATTTGATAGAATAAGAGATTCTTCAATTACAGAAGTTTCAAAAATTATTAGAAATTTTCCTAAATTTCTAGTAATGGATTTATTTCACTATTCTTTTAAAATAGATAATTTGAATAGTGAAACTGGAATAAATGAATATTATTATCATTTTCCTGATATTAAATTATCTGAAACTTCAAATTCTGAGCTATTAAAAGCACGACATGTTGTAGTAGAGAATAAATCAACAATTTTTAAACACAATAAGGCATTAAATGATTTATTCGATAACATAAAATTCAATGATATTTTTAATCATTTGTATTTGATTCTAGTATCAGATCATAAGAAACTTTTTATTCCTTCAATGAAATATACAGAATATAAAGGATTAAAAATATTTGATACTATTGCTATGTTTTGCTTTCCTTATGAATATACTGTAAAAGGAAAAGACATGGTTCAAGAATATTTTGAATTTGAAAAGAAAAAAAGAGAAATATCTTTTCAAGATATTGAAAATTTTAAAAAGTTTTTAGATAATGAATATTTTGTTATTCGTTTTTTAGACGAATTACGAACAGCATTATTTTTAAAGGAATGGGTTGGTGGAAAATCATTAGCAGATGCAGATAAACTTGCCTATTCTATTGCTTTTAATTAATTTTATTTTTTTTTTAATATAATTATTGTATTTATGTACAATAATTATTTTTAACTGTATAGGAGTTTTTATTATGCCTAAATTAGAAGAGGATGTAGACAATACGGCACTAAAGTGTCCTAAATGTGACAATAATGATGACAGTGAAATCGTGTTTGATCATTCAGTTCATATTGAAAATCATGGAATTATAGAGCATTTATGTAGATGCTGTTTATGTGGACATGAATTTCATTGGTTTGAATGTGACAGCAATATTTCAAAATATCCTCGAATTGAAGATTATATCCCTTTAAGCATATTTAATTAAGAGGAAAATAAGTATGTGCTATGAATTTAAAACGTTGGTGATACCTGTTCAATATCTTGCAGAATTAAATAATGGTGATATTGTTTTACATCAACGAGTTAATAATTGTGTTCCTGTCGGTCGACCAAAATTGGCTATTGTTATCAAGAACGGTGAAAAGGTTGAAATATTTTTTAATGGTATATTATGTAATATTTCTAATATATCGTCTTCTGAAAATGAATTTTTTATTACAACGGATTATCGTGTGCATGGAAGTAAATCTATTGAGGAATATAATGATTTAATGGAGAAATTAAATCGTAACAAATTCCCAGCTATAGAAAAAATCTAATTCTAGTAAATGATAAGCCGATTAAATACTCAAATTTTAAGTATGAATGCTTTTAAATTAATTTTTTCTTTTTGATGTGATATCAGTTTGAAAGTATTCAACTTATTCTTTTTAAAGGAGTTATAAAAAATGATGAAAGAGTTACACATCAATTCTTCAGATAATATGAGAGTCGCATTAACTTTAATTTCTTCAATATTGACAGAGATTGAAACATTAATTTCTTTTGATTTAGATCATAATTCGTCGTTAGATGTACTATCTAATATTTTAGCATTTAAGGCTAAGATTGAATTAGAGGTAATTACATTGTTTCATGTAAGAAAACAGTATATTTCTTTATTTAAAAGTGATAATTTTGCATGCATTTGTACAGTTAGACTGGATATGCTCCAATCCGTACTTGATAGCATAGATGCAATAATTTATTTAATTGAATTAGATAAAATATCTTTAACTAGAATAATTAATATTTTAGAAGATATAAAAAAATATACAACGTTTATAATATCTTTGGGTACCTACAAAGAGTATTCAAAACTTTTTGATTTGAAGGACAACGCTTCACGGTTTAAAAAATGTAATGACAATGAAATGTTGTTAAGACAGCATATTGGATATTATGAATGGTTACGTGCTAATAACTGACATTGATTGTGAATTTAGCATTAATAATCTAGTTTATACAATTTTATATTTTTAGAGGTATTTTTTATGAGTCAAGAAGAGAGTCTTTCTGATATTCCAGTAATTGCAATAAAAAGAGTTAAAGGAGAGATTGCAGATGTTTTTGAAATTTCAGTTAAAAAAGAAAAATCGGAAGCACAGGGAGTTTTAAAGATGATGAAAACTTTAAAACATATGGTTAATAGCGATTGGAAATCGTATGAGATTTTCTACGGTAAATCATTTGAAGACCTAAAGGTAGAGTTAAAAACTACATAAATTTTGCTTTTTATCTTTTTAATGGAATTTTTTACAAACAAGTTACAATATCTTTTTTTAATTAGGAGAAACATCGTGAATAACATATTTTTTAATAAGTTTGTAATATTGTGTGGCACACTAATGCTACAATGTATTATTATTAACGTAGTAAATGCCTCTATCGACGATAATAGTTCCCGTTATGATCCTGTAAAGATCGGTGAATGGAATACAGTGTCATCTAATTGGGTGAATCTTGGACAAAAGAACGAATCTTCTATTTTTTACCTTGAACGGATTCAAATAGATACTAATACAATAAAAATGTGCGGACATGAAATAGATATTTCTGGTAAAGAAGTTTATTCGTTGTACGTAAATTGTAAAAATAATTATATAATTAGAGATAATTATGTAAAAATAGAATTAATTTCACAGAATTACATTAATACTCGTTTAGAGCTAATAGATATTAAAAAACGAGTAAAAATTCTAAAAATTTCTTCTAGGGATGAAATCATAGATTTTATTCCAAATAGAATTGAAGATCATTTTCCAGAATATACATTATTCATGGAATAAAATTATTAAATAAAATAATGTTCATAGTGTTATTTTTTTTTACTATGGATATTATTTTAACTAATGAAAAATTTTTAAATTTTTTATCGTACAAAGTTTGAAGTTTTTTTATGAAAATGAAATATTCTAATTTAATGTATTTTTATTTAATAATTCAAAAAAAAATAACTAATTTATTGCAATAATGATTTTAGTGTTAAAGTTTTTATAGTATAGTATTTACTTACTTTTAAAATAAAAATTTTCTTTTATCTTTTTTTAGGATTTTTTATGAAACCGACATTAAATGTAATGGCAATAGCCCCTTCAATAGAAAATATTTCAACTATTATGTTAATATTTTTTAATCACACCAATATAGTGAGCATGGAATACGATATCAATGGAAACATTTTAATTAACGATAAAAAAATATTAGAAACATCGGACAAAAGAAAAAGAAAAAAATACATACAAAAAAGCAGAAAAATATTTAAATTGGTATATTCTGATAATTTTGTAAACGGCTTAAAACGATTACAGAAGATTATTCTAGTTAAAAACAATACAGATACGGTAAACTTACAAAAAAATCTTGATTACATTAATGCTATATTAAATAGCGATGTTTTTACAATTAATGATTGTAAAAAATTATCTTTGAACATAAGACAATCAAGATTTTATAATAAATGTTCAGATGGAGAACGATTTATATTTTCTAAAAAAAGTTTACAATCTATTTATCAAGAGTATTATCTTTTTCAAGATATTGATTTTTAAAGGAGATTTATTATGTCGTACCACGTTACAACCGATCAAGCATTAAATGAAAAACTCACTTCAGAAAGAAAAAAAGAATTGAGAAGGCTTGCTGGAAATTTCAAATCTCAGATTAGTGAAAGTCAAAAAAATGCAAAATTAAAACTAAAAGCAAAGGAAGTTTTAATTAGAAAAAGAGACTTAGATTTTTATAGAGAAATTTCTCTTGCCGAAGAAATATTAATATAAAAAAACTTATATTAGTATTTTAGGTTGTGCATTTTTATATAATCACAATTATTAGAAAAATTTTAAACGATACTCTACATATAATATCGTTTAAAATTTTTTAATTAATGAGTGATATAGCTTAAAATAATATTTATTGTACAAAATTGTAATTATTTTTTTATAATTTTAAATTTTTTTTAAATAACTAAAAAACTGTTGATATTTAATAAAATGTTTAATTTTTCTATTTTCAAGATATTTCGTGCAAAACTTTAAAGGAGAGCAAATATGGTTATCGTACTTTTGATAGCAGTGGCATTGATAGGAATTTATTGGAATTCTATGGACAGGATAAAACAATTAAAAAAATGGTATATTCAAAGAAAAACAAAAAAATTATTTTCTAGGTACTATGTAAAACAACATGCGTATCGACGAATAAAACATTAAACGATTTTGTTGTTACTCCTCCATTTAGTGAATTATTTATACCTGATGCATAAAATGGTATAAATAATTCATCTTTTTAATTCAAAGATTTATAAGGATTACTTTTATGACGCATTTAGTTCATTTGACAGAATATGAACTGGACTATGGATCAAGAATTTTTGCTAAAAAAGTATTTTAGAAATAAAACTAATGCAATATTTTTTATCGAGAAAAATAATTCTAGTATTGAGGAATGTGGAGTTGTTCCAAACTATTATATTTTAGCTTCTTATGAAGGAGAAGTAGATGATGAAAAAGTTGCAGATTTATTAGACAACGGTATAATTAAGTATGAAGATTAATATAGTTTAATTAAATGATTTTGTTGTTCCTCCCTCCCTTTTAGTGAATTATTTATACCTAACACGCATAATATGGTATAAGTAATTCATCTTTTTAACTTAAAGATTCATTTACTATGAAAATTAAAAATGTAGTAGATTTTATAAGAAGTTTTTTAACTTCTGCCCAATTATCAAATTTTGAAAAAGAATTAAGTAATGTAGGTAATTCATTAGAGGTAGAAATATTATTATCTGAAAATAACTTTGATTTTTCAAAAGAAAATATATTATCATCTTTCAATACAATATTAAGAAAATATAGCGAAGAAGTATCTGAAAATCTTCTTTTCGTATTAAATATATTATCAGATATAGAAAATAATAATAAAATTTTTTCAGATATAGATGAATTGTATAATTATGTTGATAATACAAATGGATCAATATCAATACAATTACTATATCAAGTATGTGATGATGCAATATATTTGAGTATTAGGTTAGATTCTATAGAAACTGGAAAAATTTCTATATATTTTTCAGTAATTGAGTCTGTTTTCAATATTAGTTTAAAAAGATATATTAAATTTACCTAAAAAATTGAATATCTTCAATTTAAATACAATTTGATAAAGATAATTTTAATCTATCTCAACAAAAAATTTTAAATTAGTTAATTATAATTATTGAAAATCATGCATTAAATAATATTGAGTTATTGTATGATCAAATATTATTTAATGTATATATTGGAATTATTGAAAATATTTATAATAATAAATCATTTTTAAATATAGAAGAATTTATAATATCATAGACAATCGTGTTACTGATAATTTCAATATCAATATATTTGAATTAAATATATTATAATATACAGTGAACGATGAATTAATTTTCACAGTAAAACATGAAAATAAAAAAATCTACATACGATTTAATAATACTAATTGCCATATACAATTGATTTTTACAGAATATTAACTATTTAATTTAAGACAAGTATTTTTACCGTGTTGTTTCCTCCTTTTATGGATTACTTACATAGCTTTGTTTTTGTGCAATGTAAGTAGTCTATATTTTTTTAAATTAGTAAATTTTTGAAGTAGGAGTTTTTTTATGAGTAATTCAAGTGTAATAACTTTATCCAAAAACATTATTGCTGAAGGGATGATTAAAAATATATCAGATATAGTAGATTTATATACTACATCTGAAACAGAAGAAAATAAATTAAATAATTTACACATTTCATGTTGTTTTTGTGGAGAAAAAGCCGATTCGATTCTTATCAAAAAACATAAAAAATCTAAATATTTTAAATTTATTAAAAATGGAAATAACGTATTTTTTTCTATTTTAAATGATTTAAAATTTGGATTTAATTCCAAAAAAGTTTATAATGTAATATGTTCAGAATGTATTAAAAAAATAGATAAATTTTTGCAACCTTATCTTAAAGATTTTTCAAATGTTAGATATATTGACTATAAAAATCAATATATTTGCAAACTATCAGAAAACACAGACTACATGAAGCAATTATTGAATCAATATTCATATATTGATTCTAATAAACATGATCTTCTTTACGGAGATTCTTTGGTCAATATTAAATCTGACAGATATATTGCACATTTAAATTCAGATTTTAAATGTTCTTGCGGGATACAAGGAAGTGAATATCGTTTAGAGATTAATAAATCTGGGTGTAGATCAAAAAATCATACAAGATATCATTTTAATCTGTATGGACAATATGAAAATAATTCTGTAATGTTGACTAAAGATCATATAGTCCCTAAGTTTATTTCAGATAATGATAGTGTGGATAATTTACAATGCTTATGTACATTGTGTAATTCAGCAAAAGCAGATTTTTTTAATCCAGAATGTTTTTCAAAAGATAAAAAGAATGCATTAGAGTTAGTATACTCTGAATTTTATTAATTTTTTCATTTGGCATTATTTCGATTTAGGAATTTTAAAATGTGTAATTTACAGCAACATACATACAGCAATCATAAAAATACTAGCAGTTTAAATCCTAAATTAAATATGTTACGCGAGAGTAAATCTAACGTAAAACAATCGTTGACTAATGAAGGTAGTAAATATTTAGTTGAAGAGAAATTTTGTTCTTGCTGTGGTATTAAACTATACAATAGTTTAGATACTAGTGAATTTATATTAAGTTCTGATGAATTTGGAAAAACATTAGCTTTCCCTATAAATAAAAAAGAATATTTATGTGAAGCATGTTATGTATTAAATCATTATAAATACATATCTTCAAATATTTTTATTCCTTATAAAGATGGAAAAATTAATTTATCCAGTAAGTTAATTTCACTCATTCATGGAAAGCTACATCCTAGAGATATAAAGTTTTTATGTCGTAGAATTGCACTATGGAATGATTATAATTTTACATGTGCATATTGTGGTTTAAAAACCGATTCTGTATTAATTATTACAGATAGGAAAATAGATAAAGAAGAAATAATTAAAATTTCTGGTTTTAATTTTAAATTTCAAACAAGTGAAGAATTTAAAAATTCTTCACTTGGATTACAATTTAAAGACAAAAACTATAGAAAATCTTTAATTGTTGCTAAAATTGGTGAAAAAGGTAATTATTTGACAACAGATCATATTGTACCGCATACATTCACAAAAGCTCTGTCAGATAATTATAATTATTTAAAAAAACTATATGCATGTTCCTGTAGTAATTGCAATAATAAAAAACAGGATCACCATATTAGTGATTTTGCAATATAATTTTAATGTTTTTAGCTTTTTAGTCTAGAATGCCTTTCGATAAAAAGTACATTTTGGAAGCTTTGTATTTTGAGCTTAATTAACATTTAAAGGAGTGTTTATATTATGTCATATTCCGTAGCCAATTTAAGAAATGTTGTTTTAAAGCCAATAAATGGCTACGTTGATTGTCCTAAAGTTGGAGATAAGGTTGAAATTACTGAAAACATCCAAGAAGGCAATGATAATGACGGACGTTCAGTTCGTATTGTTGTTATTACTGAAGCAATAAAAAATTCTTTTGGAATTGAATTGCGTTATGGAAAATATTTGCATGAATATCCTTTTTTAGAAAAAGGTGCTTTTGTTAAAATTATAGAACAGTAGAGGGTGTTAAAAGCTATTTAAATCTTAAAAATTTTCCTATTTTAATTATAAAAGATTTAATAATGTTTTTGATCTTAATAAAAATTATTTATTTTCGATAGATAAAATTTGTGAAATATCAAAGGATTTACATTTTTAGAATGATTTAATTAAAAAAAAGGTAATTTATTAAAAATGAAAATATTAATTTAATATTCCGATTACAATATGATTATAGGTAAAAATATGTCACTTAAATATGTTAAATTAGATGAAAGATTTTTAAATCAATATTATGTTAATCTTAGTGTAATCTCATGTATAATGTTCCATTAGAAATTGAAATAGATAATTTTGGAATAGAATGTGCTAAGATTAAATTGCCTATCATTGGTGAAAATAAATGTGTATTTTTTAGAAATTCTATTAAAGATGCCACAATTATGATTCCTTTAATATTTTGTAAAATTATCGAAATAGATACGACAAGTATTATATTAGGAGGAAATTCTTATGAAATTTCCAAAAATGGTGCAGAGATTAAAGGAATTTTAATTGGAAAAAATTTAAAGAATTCACGCAATTATATTAATATAGTAATTAAAAAAACTTTATATGAGAAAGAAATTTGCATAAAACAATGTAAAGAAATAGGTTTGAATAAATCTGAATTAATCCCATTATTAATTAAATTGGGGTATAATATTTATACACATTGTATAATCACGGATTATTATCATATTCGTAAAATTTTACAAGTATTAATTTTACCAAAAGAATTAAAAGAGATTTTATTGTAATTTCTCTAAATGACTTTTAAGGTTTTTATCTTTTATATTTTACTAAGGAGTTTTTAAATGAGTAATAAACGAGATCAATTTAATAAAACAGTAATTGATTTATTAGATCACCAGAAAAAAGTATTTTTAGACCATAATAAAGAAATTTCCGATGCTCTTTTTGAATTAAGAAAAGAATCGGAATATTTAACTTTAGGCGAATTATATGATATTATCGATAATAGCATAATTACCGATCCTAAAGCTTTTAATAGTATTCAAAAAATATCACTTAGCGATATTCATATAGTAGGCGATATTAAAACTTTAAATTCAAATATTACCGCAGAAAAGTGGAAAATAGTGTTTGGATTGAAAATTAATAAAAATTCATTATCGCATACGAAACACTGCATTATGTCTAAATTTGAAAAAGATTTAGTATATAATCATATTGAATATATTGACAGTTTTTCAATTTATGCTGAAGATGAAAAACTGTCAGAATTAATTCATGTGAAACACTCATTTGTATTTGTTGAAGTTGGTGATGGAGATTACCAAAAATTAAAAAAAGAAACATTTAGTAAAATTTTAAATGGAACAGCAGAATTAAAATTCTGTGAAAGAAAAAATCCATCAAAGATTATTGATGATGATTTAGATAGAATTAAATTAATGCATTTACGAGGAGAGCTTAAACTGTCAATAGTTTAAAATTATTAATATGTTGATTTTTTATTAAAGGTCAACATATTAATATATTGAAACATATTTTTAATTTTATTTTTAACTAATTACTAACTTTATTAGGAAATATCCAATGAAATTAAAACGCTCTAAAATAATATTTACATTTCCAAGTAAAATGACCATACATAAAGATACAGCAAATTCATCTGCTGATGAATTTGTTGGGCAATCTACATTATCTAAAAAAGAATTTATTTTGATGATTAATGAATTACTTAATCAAAAAGAAGAATCACAAGAATATGCCGGATATTTAAATGAAAATGATATTCAAATAATCGGCATAGATATATCTGCAAAAGAAGTAATTGAAAATACTCGAGGGTATGTAGATTGGTCTTATTTTAATAACAGTATTAAAGATTTTGATGAACGGGTTATTGAGAGTCAAGCAGTAGCATTAACTCTATCACATTTTAACCTTCCTGAAAATACAAACTTGTATAGCTATTGTCACAATATTAATGATTATGCGGTATTTAGGTATAAAAATGATATGTATGATGAATTAATTATGACAGCTTGGACAAAATATTGTTCAGAAAATGAAGAAAATTTTAAAACTTTAAATAATCTATTTTATATAAATGGGGGAGAAAATACTCCTTGGGAATTACAAGAAATTTTAGGAGAATTGGGATTCTTTCATATTCATTTAGGATAATTTTATGGCAACTGCAATAAGACATATAACAGAATCAAATTTACGAGTTGTAATTCGTAAAGATCGTAAAAATGTATGCTATCTGACATCTCAAATTGATCCCACAAAACCAATTTTAAAGCTAGTAACTCCATTACATTTAGATGTTAGTTTAGGAAATAAATGTAGTGGCGGATGTCCTTATTGCTATGCCGACTCTAAAAAAGACGGCATTTATTATGAACATATTGAAAAGAAATTAATTTCTTTAGTATCGGCATTAGGTGATAGAAAGCCATTTCAAATTGCTATTGGAGGTGAATGCGAACCTACCCAACATCCAAATTTTATTAATTTCTTAAAAACATGCTATGATTTAGGAATAGTGCCTAATTACACAACAAACGCTTTAAAGATAGATGAGAATACTCTTAAAGCCACTGAAAATTATTGTGGATGTGTAGGAATTTCAACTCATCCTCATCTAATAAAAGCATGGAAAAAGAATTTATTACAATTTCTTAATATTGAAGTTAACACTAGACTTCATGTTATTGTGGGAGAAAAACATAGTTCAGACTATTTCATTAAAATATATAACGAGTATTATGATTTAGTCAAAGGAATTACAATACTCGTAATGAGAAATACAGGAAGAGGATCTTCTCCAGATTGTATGGAAGAAGAATTTTTAAAAACAATAAATTTTTTAAGAAGTAATGATTATGAAAAAATAGCTTTAACTGAGCTATCCCAGCCATTGCTTCTTAAATATCAAGAAGAAACTAAATTTCTTGATTTACCTGAATTTGAAATCGGTACTTATGGAGGATATGTAATTTTAGATGAATCTTACATGACAATAAGAGAGTCATCTTTTGAGATTCATAAGATAAAAAATATTTTATCTTAATATAATATTCTGCATTATCAAGTATTTATAATTTTAAATACTTGATAAAATTTTTTCATATTTTATAATATTACAAGAAATTACATCAATGATGTTCATCTAATATATTATGAAATTTCATGCTAACCGCACTTTACTGTCTTTATATTATCTTCTGAGGGTTTTTACATGAATACTACATACGAGTCTCGTTCTCATTTAGAACTTTTAAATAAGTTAAAATATCAACATACTGTAGAATTATACAATAGAAGTAAACATAGATATGAGTATAGAAGTTTAGGTAATAGCGCAGTCCCACACCCATTATTAATCACGGGTATTAACATAGCAAATGCCCATAAAACATTTCAAGCTATAGTGAATAGTGGAATTCGTAACTATAATACAATCGAGTGCATTAATTTCGAAAAATCGATACAAACTCAATTAATTGAATTGAATATTATTGAAGGGTTAGTATATATTAAACAACCCGAAAAAATATTAAATATTTCAGATCAAAGAAATTTTGTAAAACATATTCAAGAGTCATTTCCAACTATACAGTTCATTATTTTGACTTTTAGTCCTTTTATTTTACAATCTGCCAAAGAAGCCACTTTTATATCAGGAGGCAGATTCGCACTTTACCCTAAAGAAAATTTACAATTTTGGGAAATTTCAAAAATTTGTGAAAGTTTTCTTATTAGGGAAAATGAGTGGGAAGACGTAGCTTTTTCTGACGAAGCTAATACTCTTAAAAAAAATTTTACTAATTCTTTACGCTCTTTAGATTATGAAGAAGCAAAAAGAATTTATAATATTCTAGAAAGAAAATTGGTAATATCCTCTTATACCGATAAATGGAGTATGGGGCATAAATTATCACTTTTAGAAAAGAAGCTTAATTCAACGAGTGTATAAGTTTAGATTTTTTCATAATGTATAATTTTTATACATTATGAAAAATAATCATACTATCCAGTATTTTAACTATTTAACTTTTACATGAGAAAACAATCATGAGCAAAAATATCGAACGTTTTAAACCAGTGATTAATATTTCATCATTTAATGAAATCCCAAATGAGAAGGATGTGCATCAATCTAAACTTTCTCATAGAAAGACTTTCCCAGTTTTTGCAAAAATAAATGAAATAAAAGAATATAATATGGAGATATGTGATACAGTATTAAAATACAGTGATTCTTCATCTCCCAATCCTCATCCTGAAATGAAACAAGATGAAGTATTTCTTGGAAATTTCACTACAGGGTATTTTCCCCGGATAGGTTGAAAATCTAAAAGAATGGGTTATGTGGCATATGATAAATATGGTAAAAAATTATAGTTTTGCATGTACATTTATTAATTTTAGGAAGAACTACTTATGGATAAGTCTTATGTTCTAGTAGATTTTAGCTGTCATAGCGATGGAGTAGATTATCTCAATTATTTAGATATTATATTTTCGTGGAATGATTTAACTGATGCAATTTGTCAATTAGAAGATATCGACGTATTTTTTAAATATCTCTATAAAAGCTATAAACATTTTAATCCTCACATTTGTAAAGAAGAGCGTAATAAAGAAAATGAAATTTACATAGAACGTGCTAAATTAAAAGAAAACACTGATAGATATTATATCCTCGAGTATAATTCAAAATTGGGAACTTTTAAAAAGGTTTTAAGTTTAAAATATCGTAAAAAATGGAATAATGGAAAATATGAAGGTGATTTAAAATTAGAAGTTGATACCGTAGTTGAAAAAAACAGTGATATCATAGTTTTTACTAAATTACATAAATTGTCAGAAGATATGTACCAAAGTTATGAATTTGAATTATCTTGGGAGAAATCTGTAGGATATAGACTGTCATCATATGATGAAATTATTTTTACATCTAATAGGGTTTTAGATATATTCAAGTATGTCAATGAAGTATTTATTAAAAATATTGATGAAGGGTACGCATCTAAAGACGATATTAAGAAAACTATAAAACAGTTTGAACAACAATTTAATATGAGTTCTGAAGAATTTATTAATTTACGAAAAATAGGAAAAGCTCCAGATACATTTGAAGCAATGCTGTGGAAAACTCTATTAAGAACAATTTAATGTTCTAGAAATTATTGGAGACATTTATTGTGAAATATTATATCTATCCTGCATTACAGCTTAAACATTTTTATCTAATTTTTACGATTCTTCATCACCTAAAGAAATTCTTGATACACTTAAACATCATTTTAAGGATATTAAATTTAAAGTTATAAATTTTTTAGATAAAAATAATGTAATATCCGATGAAGTTAACTTACATTCTTTTATTTATCAAATATGTTTTGATGACGGAGCAATTGACATTATAGAAAAATATCATGCTAAGATTCCTAAGGTTTTAAAAAATTGTATTGATCTTGATATATTTAAGTGTGATTTAACGAATATTTTAATAGATAAATTTGATTCAGAATATAACGGAGAATCATTTTGGTTATCCCC
>JACCEE012631204.1_pt1 | contig 16797 bp, 15 predicted proteins | sample 7449931 | NCBI WGS metagenome assembly JACCEE01 (sample SAMN15323457, study PRJNA562643) | freshwater metagenome | isolation source: river surface water | place: USA:Blue River Watershed | collected 2017-08-19 | reverse complement strand
GTTAAAAGTTGTTCAACAAGCCTATGCCGATGCACTGGCTGCCCAAAGCAAATATGGGGCGGCTAATAAAAAAGTAAATGCATCAAGAGAGAGCTTTCATTATGCAGAACAAAAAATTGCTGTTGGCATGATGACCAGCTATGAATACAATGAAAGCAAAAAAAACCTGGTCAAGGCTGAATCAGATCTACTTCAAGCGAGATTCGATTTTATTTTTAAAATGAAAGTCCTTGACTTTTACATGGGCCGAGAATTAACCATTCTATAAACAGACAAAAGAATAGAATTTATAAGTATTGATTCGCAAGAATGAAATTGAGCTGAAATGAAAAAGAAAAAAAAGTTGTACATCTACATCGGAATCGCGGTTGCCATACTTTTGATTGTCGGTGTTATAGTTAAGAAAAATAACAAGGAGGTGACCCGCGTTTCAACTGAGAAAGCTTCTCTTCGTACCATAACACAAACGGTTACGGCCAATGGCAAGATTCAACCCGAGACCGATATAAAAATCAGTCCCTACATTTCCGGTGAAGTGGTCGAACTCATGGTTAAAGAAGGAGATATGGTTTCAAAAGGAGATCTACTTGCAAAGATTGACCCTGAGATCTATATCTCAACCTTACAACAGAATGAGGCGCAGCTAAACGGACAAAAGGCTAGTCTTGCTAATGCACGTGCTCAGAAAGCTCAAGTGGAAGCCAGATTTAAGAATGCCGAGATCCAATTCAATCGAAACAAGTCGCTCTATGAGCAAAAGGTGATTTCTGAACAGGATTTTGAAACAGCTAAAACCAATTATGATGTAGCTAAAGCCGACCTTGAAGCTGCAAGACAAAGTGTCAAAGGGGCTGAATACTCTGTCAGCAGCATGGAGGCAGCCTTAAAGAAATCCAGAGATGACTTGACTCGAACCGCTGTTTTTGCACCCGCCGATGGAAAAGTCTCTAAGCTTAGCGTTGAAAAAGGAGAACGGGTACAAGGTGCTTCTCAGTTCTCCTCAGGAACAGAACTCATGAGAATAGCCAACTTAAATGCCATGGAAGCCCGTGTTGAGGTCAATGAGAACGATATTGTCAAAGTAAAACTCGGAGATACGGCCCTGGTTGAAGTTGATGCTTATCTTAACCGTAAGTTTAAAGGTGTGGTAACACAAATCGCCACTAGTGCAAACAGTTCTGCAACATCAGGAGCTAGTCTTGATCAAGTGACCAACTTCGAAGTTCGTATCCACCTTCTTAAAGAATCTTACGCCGACCTCATCCCCGCTGATCGACCCGATTATAGCCCCTTCAGACCCGGTATGTCTGCCAATGTTGATATCAGAACAAACACCGTTTCAAACGTCGTTGCTGTTCCTATTCAATCGGTCACCACTCGCGCTGATACAAATTCAAGGTTTGGCAACCTAGCTAAAAAGGAAAAATCAGACCAGAAGAACGCTAATAATTTAGACCAGAGTGAGGAGAAACAGAAACAAGAGACCTTTATTGAGTACGTCTTCGTGTATGATAAAGAATCGGTCAAACTCAGACAAGTAAAATCAGGTATCCAAGATAACGATTGGATCCAGATTATCTCTGGCCTTAAAGAAGGCGAAGAGATCGTTTCCGCCCCTTATCTTGCCATCAGCAGAGATCTAAAAAATGGTCAGAAAGTTGAAAAGGTAGAGAAAGACAAACTCTACGAAAAAAAGGATTAACCGCTTAAATTAACTATACTCCATAGCCATTTATAAAGATATTTCACTCCTTATAATCGTAAGAGAAACAGGTCTGCTATTAGACCTGTTTCTCTTTTATGCTTAATTTTGCCCAATTAACAACCATCTATGGACAAGCCTTATATTCTTAGTATCGAATCAGCAACTCAGGTGTGCTCTGTCGCCTTGCATAGAGGAAATGAACTCGTTCAACTCATTGAGACCTCAGAGAGCAATGCCCATTCTCAAAGATTAACTCTTTTTATTCAAGAAATCCTTAGAAAAGAGTCTATCACACCAAAGGAATTGAATGCTGTTGCAGTTAGTGCCGGACCGGGGTCTTATACCGGATTAAGAATTGGGGTGTCTGCTGCTAAAGGGCTCTGTTATGCACTCAATATTCCATTGATAGGCATCAGCACATTAAAAGCCATGGCTTTTGGACTGGCTTCAAAATATCATCAACAGCCAAGCTATCTCTTCATGCCTGCCATTGATGCCAGAAGGATGGAGTTATATACTGCCATCTACGATCATTCCTTGTCATTAATCCTAAAAGAGGGACCTTTAGTAGTGGATGAGGAGTGGTTTAATAAACAAGATTCAACAAAAGTTCTTGTTTTAGGAGGCAATGGGGCACTAAAGTGTCTTCCATTAACCCAAACATTACCCAATATTAAAATCATTGACGACTTTACTGCATCAGCCAGCTATGTTGGAGCTCTTGCCATTAAAGAGTTCGCTCAAGAAAATTTTGTAGATGTAAGCTATTTTGAACCACACTATATGAAAGAGTTTGTTGCAGCTCCTCCAAGTGTTAAAGGACTAAAATAATGACAAATATCATCATCTTCGCTTCTGGAAACGGATCCAATGCACTCAAACTCATCGAACACTTCAACCAACATCCATCTATTACAGTTCGTGCGGTCTTCTCCAATATAGCTGATGCCCCTGTTTTAGAGAAGGCAAGAAAGGCTGGAATCGATGCAATAAACTTCACAAGAAAAGAGTTTCAAGACCCTGATTTCACAAAGAAGTTATCAGACTATCAGTGCAATTGGATTATCTTGGCTGGATTTCTTTGGTTAGTCCCTGAGTATCTTATTCAGTTCATGGAGGGACGAATCATCAACCTCCATCCGGCTCTTCTTCCTTCTTATGGAGGGAAAGGAATGTATGGAGCTAACGTCCATAAAGCCATTATCGATGCTAAAGAGCCTTTTAGTGGTATCACCATTCACCTCGTTGATGATCATTATGACCATGGGGAGATCCTTTTCCAGGCTCATTGTATTGTAGATCCTGACGATTCACCGGATTCTTTAGCCAGTAAAATTCACCAACTCGAATGGAAGTACCTTCCTTTAGTATGTGAGAAAACCATCTTGGAAGGAGTGGCATTTGTTCGTCAGATGGATGATAACAAAGCCTTTCAATAATTATATTAGATGAATCAAGAAAGCCTTGGTATTCCATTGAGGCATATTAACATCCCTATATTTATCCCTGAACAGGGCTGCCCAAATCAATGTATCTTCTGTAACCAAAGAGCGATTACGAATCAAGATACGCCTCTACCACCAGAACAGGTAAGGAGTTTCGCTCTTGAATGGATTAAAAACAGTAACACAAAAGGCAAAACTATTTCCCTTGCATTTTTTGGAGGGAGTTTTACCGGTATTCCTTCTTCTACTCAAATAGCCTATTTAAAAGAGGCTCTTAAACTTAAAGAAGAAGCACTGATTGATAAAATAAGATTAAGTACCCGTCCGGATTACATTAACCCCGAGACCATTAAAAGGCTTCTAGATTACTCAGTTGACATCGTTGAGTTAGGTATACAATCGCTTAATGACGACGTATTAAAGGCTTCTAAAAGAGGGCATAGTAGCCAAACAACATTGGATGCGTGCGCCTCAATAAAAGATGTCGGAATGCATCTAATTATGCAAACCATGATTGGATTACCTCAAAGCTCAACCAAAATTGATTATGAAACAGCACAACAAATTATAAATATCAAACCTGACGGTGTAAGAATATACCCTTGTCTTGTCTTCACTGGCTCTGAACTTGAACACCTATACAAACATAAGCTTTATACGCCACTTACACTTAACGAGGCCATCAAGAGGTCTGCGCAACTTACTACTCTTTATGAATCAAATAACATTCCCATCCTTAGAATAGGCCTTCATGCCTCCTCAGGGAACCAGGCCCTCATTGCGGGTCCATTTCACCCCTCTTTCAAAGCCCTTGTCGAAACAGAACTTTGGAATGGTCTCATTAAAGAAAGACTTAACAGCCAATTAAACGAGCCGGAGTCACCTTTCAATAATACATTTAAAACCAAAATTCTTACCATTAAAGCCAACCCCTCTTCCATAAATCACGTAGTCGGGTTCGAAGGAAAAAACAAAAAAGAGCTGTTATTATTCTTTAAGGATGTCAGATTTGTTAAAGACAGCCTTTTAAAATCACGTGAATTTGAAATCAGTTTCTCTCTCTAGATCAGATTACAGGAGATTCTTTTGAAAAATATTGTATAATTAACCAAAAAGGCGTCAAATGGGCAATTACCTTATAATAATAGACTCCCGAATACCAATACCTATTCAAAAGAGGCTGTTAGAGTTTGGTGAGTTACTTCAGATACCTCCGTTATCCGGTTACTCAGCTATTTCAGCCCATCCAGATATTTACCTCTGTCAGGGAGAAGAAAAGCTGATCGTTTCACCTGATCTTCCCGAACCCCATATACGCCGTTTAAGAGAGGCTGTAAAGGCTGATGTAGTCATTGGGGATTCCAAAATTGGATCACACTATCCTTTAACGGCAAAATACAATGCAGTAATCTCAGGTAATTACTTGATTTGCAACTCTAGAATTATTGATTCTTCGGTTATCTCGTTAAACAAAAACAGACAATTAATAGACATTAAACAAGGATATACCCGATGCAATCTGCTTCCTCTTTCAAATGAGAGATTTATTACAGGTGATCGGGGCATTCAGCGTCGATTAGAGGAGAAAAATTTTAAAGTATTCTTTATTGAAGATCAGACAAAAATCAGGCTAGATGGGTTTACACATGGGTTCATTGGAGGAACAGCGGGGACTATGGGGCAGCATATTTTTTTCACAGGAGACTTAAAGCAACTCATCGGTGGGGAGCAAATGATTCATGAACTTAAGGAAGATAAATACGAGATCCATGCCCTTTCAGATGATCAACCCATAGATGTTGGTTCCATTTTATTCATGGAAAAGAAATAGAGAAAAGGATAGTCAAAAACAGAGGTTGCCTCTTTCTTTTTCATAGAGATAGCCTATGTCTTAAACGCTGGTTTAATCAGAGCAGGAAGCAACTATTTGGCTAGGAACGAAGAGATAAGGTCATTCACTCTTTGAATAGTAAGATTCAGGTCATCATTGACTACGACATGATCGAACTTAGGACTAAAATCCATCTCCCATTTAGCCTTACCCAATCTTTTCGCCAACGATTCATCAGACTCCGTATTACGACCGCGGAGTCGTTGTTCGAGCACTTCAAGGTTAGGTGGAGCGATAAAAATAGCGAGCGTATCATCGGCAAAGAGCTCTTTAAGACGAACACCTCCTTTGACATCAACATCAAAAAGCACATGGCAATTCTGGTTCCAAATTCTCTCAAGCTCACTCTTTAATGTGCCATAATAGCTCCCGGCATAGACCTCCTCCCACTCAACAAATTCCTGATTAGCAATCTTCAACCTAAACTCCTCAGGAGAGATAAAGTAATAGTTCTTCCCATTTAACTCACCGGGGCGCATGGCTCGGCTAGTGGCAGAAACCGAAAACAATAGATCATCTCTTTGTTTCAATAGTCCATTGACTACAGAGGTTTTACCTGCACCTGATGGAGCAGAAAAAACAATAAGTTTGCCCATACACCGACTATTTAAAGAATATTTAGAAGTTGTTCTTTAATTTTCTCCAGTTCATCTTTCATCATAACAACCAGCTGTTGCATATCAGCCTGATTAGCTTTTGAACCTAAGGTATTTATTTCGCGGCCCATCTCCTGAGCCACAAACCCAAGTTTTCGACCTTGATTATCTTGTTCTTTTAAGACATTAAAGAAATAGTCACAATGCTTTCTTAATCTGACCTTTTCCTCAGTAATATCAATTTTTTCCAGATAATAGATCAGTTCCTGTTCTAATCTATTCTCATCTATGCGCATTTCCGTTAGTTGAGACAACTCTCTTCTTAATTTCTCACGGATAGTCTGTTCTCTTAAGCCTTCGAAGACCTCAACCTCTTTAAGTAATTCAAGAATTTTTGTCACACGGTTTTTAAAGTCTTGTTCTAAGACGGCCCCCTCCTGAATACGGAAAGCATCAACCGCCATAGCAGCCTCTGAAACGCCGGCTAATACTTTATTCCACTCCTCTTCAGGAACCTCATTAGAGGAGGTGTGCATCACTTCTGGTAGGCGCATGATTATTGCGAGGTAGTCAGAAGGTTCGTTAACCCCTAGCTTAGATGAAAGCTCTTTAAGCTGTTTATAATAGATCTCTGCAACATCTTGGTTGATGCTATAGGATCCAACCTGACCGACAGATTCATAATTTATAAAACAATCAGCTTTACCTCTCTGGATTAAGGAGCCCATAGAGGAACGTAGCTCATGTTCTCTCTCTCTATAAAATGCAGGAAGACGAACATTAAGATCAAGTTGTTTACTATTAAGAACTCTGATCTCAATGGTAACTATTCTTTGGGCTGTTTCTACGGTGGCCTTCCCAAAGCCGGTCATGCTTTTAATCATGCTTTTTTTTGCAAAGGTAATAAAGTGCTTCAAGGTTAGAGGCCTAATACCAAAATTTGCTATATTGCAACAGCCAAAGAGCCTCAAACAGTAAATTCAACCTCCACTAAGTTGATTTCAATAGTGACGTATCAGAGATTAACATATTTATTCCTAATTATACTCTACTCTTCTTTGATGTTAACCAAGAGTGCATATTCGGCATCTCCCAATTTTCAATCCAACGCAAGACCTAATTTCCTACTTTCAACTGAAGAAAAACCAGCAAATAAAATATCCAAGAAAGATATCTCTGAACAGTTAAAGATGGATAAAAAAGCCTATGCAGACTATCTCTATCACCAGTTTCTATCTCAAAGTTTTGATCATCCTGAAAAAGCCTATAAGCTTGCTCTTGAACTAAAATCCTTGAGCTCGACAATAAATGATGCATCTCAAAAAGTAAAAGCGGATCTATTATATCATATTGCTTCTCTGAATTTAGGCTTCAATCACCATGATATCACCAGCATTCTTCACATTTACAACAATACCCAAGCTTTAAATAGAAGTATTCTTAAAACGGAAGTAGAATGGCTCACTGCCCGAACACTGCTTATATACGGAGAACCTAAACTGGCAACCTATATTATTCAGTCGCCCGATACAACAAAAGACAATGACTTACCGCATGATCTATACTTGCATCAGATAAGTACCAAAGCGCATTGTGAACTTGCCAATAATCAACTTGAATCCGCAAAAAAATATGCGCAAATTATCCTTAAAGACTCCTTTAATGATGAAAACTATCGGATTGCCATCTTGGCAAAACTAATTATTGGAAAAGTTGAGGACTTAGCAAAAAAGAGAAAGGAGGCCTTCCCATACTTTAAAGATGCCTACAATATCGCAGCATATTATAATGACTCCATCTTCATGCTCTCAACACTTCTTTCAGAACCTATGCTTTTAGGATCAATGAATAGTATATACGAAATTGGAAAATATTTAAATCAAGCCGACTTCAACTCGTTTCCTGTTCGTGAAGCCACAGTGAAATATATCCAGTTTTGTCTTATTCATAACAATTTGGAGGAAGCAATAAGAACCTTTACCCATATTAACAAGAGTGCTCCTCAAATATTGAAAACATCCGAGGGACTAGCCATCTTAGAACTACTTAAGAAAGCATTAGAAAAAAAACAAAACAAAAAAGAATATCTCGATATTTTAAAAATAGAGAGCACTGCTCTAAATAAAAGTATAGCTGACAAAAAAGAAGTTCTCAATAGCCTATTTAAATACCGATTGATTTCTTCTGTTGACAACCATTTAAGTCAAAATCATTTTTACAGTGACTTAACCAAACTTTCTCTTGGTATCGGTTTGCTATTAGTTTTATCTATCGCCATTCTTCTTATTTATATATCAAAAAACAAAATGAAAGAGGCGATTAAGAAGCAAGATATCACGAAGGAACAGCTCTTCCGATTACAAATGAATCCTCATTTTGTTTTCAATGTTTTAGTTGCCATCCAAAATTCAATCTATAATGACTCGATAGCCGAGACGAATCGTCTAATAAACTCCTTTAGTAGATTAATGATGACATTTCTACATCTAAATGAGACAAAATCGATCACGCTTGAGCTAGAAATTGATACCATCAGGCAATATCTCTTCATACAGAGTCTACGTTTTCATGAACAGTTTACCTACCGGATTCACATTGACCCAAGAATAAACCCCACCTTAATCTCAATAGCTCCGATGCTAACACAACCCTTTATAGAGAACGCCATTGAACATGGGTTAGCTCGATCAGCTAACCCGGGAATCATTGAAATTTTCTATACCTTATATAACAAACAAATGCTTATTGAAATCTTCGATAATGGTGTTGGTTTAAAGAGCACATCAAACAGCCAGAGAGGTGATCATATGTCAATGGCAAAGCATCTAACAACTGAGAGAATTAGGTTATTAAATAAAGGCTCTTTTAGAAAAGAGGCAAGCTTCTACATTCAAGATTTAAAAGAATCAAACAAGAATAAATCAGGGACGAAGGTTGTGTTCATGGTTCCATATACCGTTATTAAACCAGCCATCAAAACAAATTAAGATAATGGGGAAGAATCTCATTTTTTTCTGGGCAATTCTACTCTTGAGTGCACCTTTACTAAAAGCCTCAAGGCTATCATCCTTTGACACTATATCACCTTTGAATTATTCAGAAGAGTATATTAATGTTCAAGAGTTAGAAAATAGCCTATTCCCCGACTCCAAACTTGACCTCATCACGGCAGCATTAACAGAGAAAATAATCACTTCTTTTATAACCGGTAACGCTGAAGAAGCCCTAAATTATCTCTCTCCATCTTCATTAAAACAAACAAACTTCTCTCCAAACATCATTTGTCAACTTAAAAACATAGAGTGTGCCCTACTCTTAAGTAAAGGGGATCTTTCTAAAGCCTCAAAAAAGATAGATGAATTAGCCTATTACGCCGATCTACATAACATCCCGTGTGGGAAGTCCTATTCATTAATCCAGTTAGCTCGCCTCTATTTCCTTACAGGAGAAGAAGAAACAGCTCATAACATCCTTAACCTTTCGCTTAACCTTTCTTACATCAACCGTTGTCAGCAAGTTAGAACAGATATCTATTTACTAAAAGCTCAGTTCTATTTCCTTTCACATAAAAAGCGATTAAGCAATATAAATCTAACGCGTGCTAAAAACGTGATTACTTACGCTAATCAATCAGATGCATTGTTCAGATATCTCTTGCTTTACTCAACGCTTGACACAGGATTAGACACTCTTATCACATCCACTTTTGAAAACGACCTATTTGTACTTCAACAAAAAAGCAAAAGCATCCACTTAAAGACCTTAATTGCCAATCACATAATAAATAAAAGCATACAAAGTGGTCATATAAGTAATGCCAAATCACTCATCCAACAACAGCTATTAAATTCTGAGTATTCAGACGCAAAAAATAGCTTGCTTAAAATTCAAATCCTCTTTCCTTTGATCCAATGTCTTATATATGAAGACAAACTCGACAAAGTCAATCCCATTATTCAACAAATAGAATCGACCCTTGAAAACCTACCCCGGAACACATTTAATGCCGAACTATTCAAACTAAAAAAGACTCTTGCGATAAAACTCAATGATCTGGATGCGCTAATTTCTTTACAAGAAAAAGAGAATGAATCCCAATACTCTTTATCAGAAAAGATATCAGGGCAAATACTCCTTGAAGGAAGCCGATTTTTAAATGCAAGTGCTATTAAAGCGAAACAGCAAATTGACAGAGAATCCCGAAAGACAAACAACTTTATCATTTTATCCATTGTAGTTTTGATTGCATTAATAGTCTTAGGGTTTATATTCAGCCAGTATAGAACAGAGCGAAACTCTAACACCCGGCATATAGAGCTAAAACAGGAACTTTTAATATCTCAACTTGGACCCAAATTCTCCTATAGATGGATATCTGGATTGAAGGACATGTTAAAAGATAGGGAACCAGACGAAGCGGCCGACTATCTCTCCATATTTGCTAAGTTTACACGTACTATTTTACACGCTCCACAAAATGACTTCATCCCTCTTCAACAGGAGATAGAAAGCCTCAAACGGTATTTCTGGTTACTTCAACAAAACACGCTCATACCTATAAATCTTAACCTATCCCTTCCTGAAGATCAATCAATATTTGAGAGCTCAGTGCCACCATTCTTCTCTCATGTTCTAACAGAAGTGATTCTGGGAAGTCTTCTAAATAAGAACAGAGAAATCATCGTTTCTCTTAATATATATGAAAAAGGTCGGGATGTTTTCCTTGATTACACAATTCAAACAAAAGAAAAATCAGAAGCATCTCTTGATCAAGAGACTAGACAAGAGCTCCATAAAGCTGAAAGTTTGACACATGAGCGAATCTCTCTCTTAAAAAAGCTTCATAAAAGAGATCTTCACATATCTATTTCAGATAAGCTAAATCATAACGGCCAATATAATGTACTCTTTAGAATCGCAAAATTAGAGAAAGTGCATCGTCGTTTTCGTTTCCTTTTATAACTTTACATCACAACTTCCTATTTCTACCTAACCAAACAGTAATGATACGTGCAATTATCATAGATGACGAGAAGGCAGCAAGAGAAGCTCTTAAACAGATGCTTATTAGGACAAAAGTCAAGATAAAGATCGTGGATGAAGTAGACACGGTGGAAGAAGGACTTAGAAGTATAAAAGAGAATCATCCGGATGTAATATTTTTAGACTATCAATTAAAGGATGGAACTGGAATAGAGCTTCTGGAAAGAGCAGCCAAGCTTAACCTTAATGTAAGAGTGATCTTTATTAGTGCTTTTGAACAGCATGCCATCAAGGCTTTTAAATATGAAACCTTACATTATCTCACAAAACCCATTTCGGTTAAAGATTTAAAGGTAGCTATTGAAAGGATTGATTCAGGTTATCCCCATGGAAAAGAGCTTGATCCCGATCATCCAAAAGAGTCTTTTACTCCGACGACCAATGACAGAGTAAAAATAAAATGTAATGGCGACACCCATTTTCTTGACCCTAATCAAATCATACTCTGTTTAGCTGAGAAAACCAAAACATCTATCTTCCTACAAAGTGAAGAAGAGCTGGTATGCAATTTCAATATTGGGGAGTTAGAGAGTTTACTTTCAGGCCGAAGTTTTATAAGAACCCATAGGTCTTATCTTGTCAATAAAATATATATAGCCAAACTAAAACCTGCTGAATGTGTTATACAACTCACTAACGGCAAAGAAGTTCCTGTATCGACCCGCAAACTAAAACAACTCAGAGACGATCAATGAAAAGCCATCTGTTTGACGACCCCTTAAAACTCTATAACACTCTACTTAACGATATTCAAGAAGCTCAGTCAAGTATCATTCTTGAATTCTACCGTTTCACTGGATCGATTGGAATTCGAATTATTGATGCCTTAGCTCTTAAAGCCAAACAAGGTCTTGAAGTAAAACTTCTCTTTGACTCTTGGGGAACCGACTGGAGACATGAGCAATTCGCACCATTAATTCAAGCAGGAGGTGAGGTACGTTTCTTCCATAAAATCATCCTTCGCCCTGGTTTCTTTATCCGATCTCACAGGAGAAATCATAGAAAGCTGGTCATAATTGACAGTAAAATAAGCTATATCGGCTCCAGTAATATCAGCGATTACAATATAGTCTGGAGAGAGTTGATATTAAGAATAGAGGGGCCAGTTGCAACTGCTTTCCGTGAAACCTTTGATCAGATGTATGCCAAACACACCGACTATCTAGCCTATCCTAATGAAATGCGTACACCTATCTTCTTCCGCGACTTTGAGATTGTCAGAGATGTCCCCTCTATTCGTTCTCAGATGATCCGTCGCAGATATACAAAACTCATAAAAAAAGCCAGAAAAAGCATCATCATTGAAACCCCTTACTTCCTACCGAGTTTTCTTGTCAGAAAGGCACTTATCGCCGCTGTCGCCAGAGGAGTTAAAGTTCAGATATGCATTCCCCTGAAATCAGACATGTCTATTGTTGATAAACTTAGAAACAGATATATTGGGCCTTTAACTGAACAAGGTATTGAGTTTTTAATGCATACAGGACATAACCTTCATGCGAAACTACTTTTCGTTGACAATACAACATTCGCCATTGGTTCTGCAAATTTCGACTTTAGAAGTTTTAGATTCCAGCATGAAATGACCCTTATCGGTAAATATACATCAATCACCTCACAGGTAATTCGTCATACCACTGAGACTATCAATCAATGTATTCCGTTTGACTATGAAGCATGGAAAAAGAGAAAGCTCTTTGACCAATTTCTAGAATGGCTTATCCTACCTATTCGACATCTGCTTTAACCTCTCTGGTTACCCTCCTTCTTAGATTCAGATTACCATTAACCACAATAATTCCAGTGAAAATTACACAAGCTGCCACCACTTTCCGATAATCAAAATGATCCTGGCCCGTTAATAGTGCTACCGTTGTAGCAATAACCGGCTGTAAATAAATAAAATACCCAGCTAATGTGGCTGTTACATGTTGTAGAGCCCAGTTGGTCAATAAGAAAGCCAGCAAGGTGGTAATATAAATCACATAAAGCAAGGCAATCCAAGCCTTTGGAGTAAATAACGCTACTCGCCATGGTGTCTCATCTATCAATATATAGGGCATAACCAACAACAGCCCAATTGTAAATGAGTAAACTATCACAGTCAATGCACTATAACTCCTCATTAATGGCTTCACCAATACCAAATAAAGCGAATAACTCGCTATGTTTAATAAAATCAAAATATTCCCTATAGTTGTCCCCTGCGCTGTCTCTTGTGTTCCTAATATAACTAACCAAATTGCCCCTGTGGCCCCTAACAAAATACCTACTCCTTTCCTGATTGTAAACCTCTCCTTCAGAAGGATGGCCGCAAAGACCATGACCAAAATGGGGCTACAAGCATGTATAATGCTCGTATCGACAGGGGAAGTTCTTGATAACCCTTCAAAAAACAAAATTTGATTAAGCGTTATCCCTGTTAGTGAAACCAGAAACAGACGAAGATAATCCGTCTTAACTATCTTCTGTTTAAAGCCACCTAATAAATAAACAGGCCACAAAACCAAAAGAGAGCCACCAAGTCGGAATAACATAAACTGAGGAGGACTAACAAAATGAGGCATGAGACTCTTCGCCACCGTATAGTTTAAACCAAATATCAAACTTGTAGCTACTAAGGCTAGTATGGCCCGTCGATTATTCATTTAATTTATTTTATTTACCAATTGACAGAGGCGAAAATTTAAACTGATCATTCTATATCACCGCTTCGAATTTACTTCTATGAGATCCTCATTGTTTTATTCTTCCAGCTCCCATATAATGCTTTTTGTAATAGGGTTCATCAAGACCAGATATAATCACACCCCGGGAAGTAGATGAGTGAACAAATCGTCTCTCACCCAAATAAATTCCTACATGATTAACCTCTTTATCTGAAGTCTTAAAAAACACTAAGTCACCCGGCGATAAGGACTCCTCCTTAATAATCTTCACCATAGTCAATATTTCTATAGAGCTACGCTTTAGATTGATCCCAAAAGCTTCATTAAACACCTGCCAGACTAATCCGCTACAATCAACCCCACTCTTCGAACTTCCTCCATATTTATAAGGAGTTCCGATCCATTGCTCTACCACCTTCAACAATATTTTACGATCAAACCCGCCCTCAGAGATAAATGAATCATCAGGGCCATCGGGTGCCGTAACAATGCGAATCACTTTACCCTTTTTCCCCTTTCCTGACTGATCCCCCTTCTTTACCGAAGTGCAACCAATAAGCATCAAAATGGTCAAAAAAAGTATATAAATTGATTTTTTACCTTTCTTCATGATGGCCTTCGTTCCACTGCAAACCTACAAATTTTCTAGTTACATCAGATTTTGAAGCAACGAATGTTTCATCAACAACGACAAAAAAGAGGTTATCTTTCCAGTTGCTTTGCTGCCTATACCCAACCTGCGCAGTTTATTCTTCTCAACAACTACTAAAACTCCTCCAAAGAAGGAAAATGATTCACACAAACCGATGTAATATTTTTATAATTAGAAAAACTACACCAACACCTATTGATAGCGTTAAAGAAACAAGGAGGAAAACCCTCCTATGGGCTCCTCCTTGTTAAATAACTATCAAACCACGCATGCACTAACCTGTGCTAATACTAGAATTGCATTTAGGCAATATCAATCTGTTTTACCACTCGTACATTCTCTTTTTTAGGCAAAACAACAGTGAGAATTCCATCCTTCATATCAGCTTGTACGGCCTCAACATCAATTGTTTCAGGAAGGGTGAATACACGTTTAAATCTTCCGGTGATAAACTCTTGACGAGTGTAATTGCGATCTTCTGAGACTTCTGACTTTTGCTCATTCATAACCGTAAGCTTCCTATTCTCCAAAGAGATATTTACCTGATCCTTCTTCATTCCTGGTACGGCCAATTCAATGGTAAAACCGCTCTGATCTTCCGAAATATTAACTGCGGGGATGAAATCTACCTCATTTGAGGCATTGCTTAAAATGTTCTGGTCAAAAAGGTTCTCAAACAGATGTGAGTAAACCGGCATGTGATTCATTCTTAAGAAAGTCATAACTTTTCCTCCTATAATTTTGTTTTAATTAATTCATTTTTAAGTCTGTGAACTAGCTTTTCTATTTTCTCAGACTCTGATACCCCCTAATCAAGTGATGTACCAAATCAAAAAACAGGACAAATCATCAAGAAAAAGATGTCATTTTGGCATAAATCCACTTTTTAGCATGACAATATTGCAGAAAACACAACACTTTCCTGTTTTTTTTGTTTCTTAGTGTATTAGACAGAAGTTGATTAAAACAGACTTCTGTTTACTTAACCTGTTTTTTCAACCATATAAAAATGTTTCCTGACTATTTTTGTCTTGTATCATCTTTGAAAAGTTGTGCGACGAAAGTTGAGTAAAGGTCAGGTGAAAAGAAATATAACCTTTCAACATGAACGAGCAGCATCCTTCCATCCTTAATAAACTCAAGATCCGTCGGATAATTTGGCCTGTTTTAATTGGGTTAGGAGTCGGGGGTTGGCTTATGGCGGATGCTTGGGATCCTGAGGTTTTTCGTTCAACAAAATGGAGTACAGCCTCATGGTTTTTCTTATTGGGGGCCATCCTATTGATGTTAATGAGAGATGTGGCCTATATCTATAGGATAAGACTACTTAGCGATAACAAGCTAAGTTGGAAGCAATCGTTCCAGATTATCTTGTTATGGGAGTTTTCGTCTGCACTAACCCCCTCGGTTGTTGGAGGGTCAGCCGTTGCTCTTTATATCCTAACAAAAGAGGGCATCAGTCCGGGACGAACAACAGCTATTGTACTCATAACCGCCTTTCTGGATGAGCTCTTTTATGTTGTCATGGTACCCCTTATTTTTATTATCGCCGGATTTGAAAAGCTGTTTACTTCACAAGGAGAATATCTTTTTTTAGATACGCCGCTTGGAATTACAAGTATCTTTTTAGTAGGTTATCTCTTTATTGTTATATTGATTTTAATCATCTATGGGGCTATATTCTTTCGGCCAGACATCTTCAATTGGATTTTGGTAAGAATATTCAGTTTAAAGATTCTTAGAAGGAGGAAACAGTGGGCCATTAATACGGGACAAGATATTATTACAACCTCAAAGGAGATGAAAGGCAAGCCATTTTCATTCTGGCTTAAGGCTTTTGGGGCAACCGTTGCCTCATGGACTGCCCGTTTCTGGGTTGTTAATCTTTTAATCCTGACCATTACTCAGGTTGATGACCATTTTCTTATCTATGCCCGACAACTTATTATGTGGGTCATTATGCTGATCAGTCCGACCCCTGGAGGCAGTGGAATTGCTGAGTATATATTCGGAGGCTTCCTTGGGGAATTTATTCCAACTGGAATGGCACCCGCAATGGCTTTACTCTGGCGCTTAATCAGCTACTACAGCTATCTAATCATTGGAGCAATCCTCCTACCAATCTGGGTAAGAAGAGTCTTTAAAAAGAGCCCTATTCACATCCCGCATCTTCATCTCTCACATAAAGGGAATCAACCCTCTGCGACTAATAAGGATCAGACGGAAGAAACACGTAAAGAGTAAGAATACCGCGGCTGGTGGGGACGGCTGACTACTGGCGGCTCGCGGGGAGATTTACTATTCGGGGATTCGAGGATTTAAGATTCGAGGATTCAAGGATTCAAGATTCAAGGATTCAAGAATTCAAGATTCAAGATTCAAGATTCAAGATTCAAGGATTCAAAAAATCAAGGGCGTTGAAGGATTTGATAGGAAGATAATCAGTGAGTATAATAAACAAAATACCAAAGGGGATAAAAAAGTCAGTCCCTACTGATTTAGTGATCAATAGGGACTGACTTTTAATTAACAGATGAACAGGCTTTATTTTTTCAGATATAGCTCAAGCAAACGATGAGCCGCCACATAGGAGCTTATTTGATCGGCCTCAATAGCCTTACCATAGTCGGCAATTGCTTTCTGAACGCCTTTAGTCTGATAGAAATGCTCTAACAGTTCGTTCTCAATAGTCTCAATCATGATACGACGAGCCTGGTACTTACGTCTCTTATGGAAGTACCCATTCTCCTTAACCATCATTAAATACTCATCTATCATAGCCCATACCTTATCAAT
>JACCEE012291250.1_pt1 | contig 16801 bp, 21 predicted proteins | sample 7449931 | NCBI WGS metagenome assembly JACCEE01 (sample SAMN15323457, study PRJNA562643) | freshwater metagenome | isolation source: river surface water | place: USA:Blue River Watershed | collected 2017-08-19 | reverse complement strand
GTCTAATTCCACAAGTCGAAGAGTACGGGTGTAAGTTGTACTCCGTGCACGTTGTAATCATGGGCTGCGGCCGAGTCGGAGCAACCTTGGCGGTTGATCTGGAAAAAGCTGGTCATACTGTTTCAGTAATTGATCAAAATCGAGAAGCATTCCGTCGCTTAGGCGCAGATTTCAATGGTCGAACAATCGCTGGTGTTGGATTTGATCGCGACACCTTGTTAGATGCAGGAATTGAAAAGGCAGATGCATTTGCTGCGGTATCCAATGGTGATAATTCAAATATTTTAGCTGCCCGAGTTGCCCGCGAAACCTTTGGCGTAGCAAATGTAGTTGCCAGAATTTACGATCCAGGTCGTGCTGAAATTTATCAGCGCTTAGGAATTCCAACTGTAGCAACCGTGCTTTGGACTACAGATCAAATTATGCGACGACTTACACCTTCAGGCTCTAAATCTGAATGGAGGGATGCAACTGGCAGTGTTCAACTAATTGAAGTAAATCTTCACTCTGGCTGGTTTGGTGAAGCAGCATCTTTAATTGAGAAAAATACAAAAGCTCGCCTGGCATTTATAACACGGTTGGGCGAGGCGTTAATCCCAGATGAGCACACAGTTTTACAAGAAGGCGACCTCATCCATGTGATTGCTTCAGATAAAGAGATTTCAAATATTGAAAAAACCTTAGCTAAATCACCGGATGGTAATTAATTATGAGAATTGCTATAGCTGGCGCTGGAAATGTAGGACGTGCTATTGCACGTGAGCTATTGGAAAATGGCCATCAAGTTCTTTTAATTGATAAGGATCCAAAAGCGCTGAAGATGGACTCTGTGCCAACTGCGGAATGGTTGCTAGCAGATGCATGTGAAATTACCTCTCTTGACCAAGCCAAGTTAGATGGCTGCCAAGTATTGGTTGCAGCAACAGGTGATGACAAGGTTAATTTGGTTGCTTCCTTACTGGGTAAAACAGAGTATGGCGTTCCTCGAGTAGTTGCTCGAGTTAATCATCCTAAAAATGAGTGGATGTTTGATTCCTCTTGGGGGGTTGATGTTGCAGTATCTACTCCAAGAATTATCTCCGCATTAGTTGAAGAGGCGGTAAGTGTCGGTGATGTGGTGCGCTTATTCTCATTCCGAAAGGGTCAAGCTAATTTAGTAGAAATAACCCTGCCGGACAATGCAAAGTGTTGCGGCAAAACTGTTGGAGAGGTTGAACTTCCAGATGATGCTTCATTAGCGGCCATTGTTAGAGATGGCCGGGTGATAACACCGAAGGAGCATGATGTTTTCTCCTCAGGTGATGAATTACTTTTTGTAGCATCAACTAAGGCAGAGGATTTATTAAAAGCCTGCTTTATTGGAAATTAACTCTTACTTAAATCAGCTGCGCCAGGTGTAGTTGGCACCTTCCTTAAAATTATCCAACTTCCCCAAGCGGCTAATAAAAATAATGGGTACCCCATTAGTAATCTCGCTGTACCTAGCGCATTTATATTCCCACTTTGATAAAGCGGATATTGAATCAATAATCTAGAAGCAAATAATGCAACCCAGATCCACCCAGCATTTATATAGGCGCGCAACCGCTTAGGATCTTTACGCCACAAAAGATTCTCTCCCAAGATTGGCCCCAGCATTAATCCCAAGATTGGCCACTTTATTAAATTTGTAATTGCATATAACGCGCCATAACCAACATTTATCCATAAACCTGGCAGGTAGAAATCTGCTGCATTTCCACTCTTTCTAGATATAAATGCGCAAATAGCTACGCCAATTAGACCGGAGAAGGCGTGTTGAACCGTCTCGCGTTTTATTAATCTAAAAAATGTCAGGATGGCAGATAGTGTCAGTGCTGAGTAAATTGCTGGATTAATTTGCTCATCAGCTAAGTTAAATACTATTAAGAAGGTTAAGGCTGGCAAACCTGAATCAATTAATCCGCGTTTGCCACCTAGGGCATTTAAGATTTTATCTTTATCTTGCGAGTGTCCTTCGTAACTCATGATCCAGTTGATCCAAATCCACCAGCCGCTCGTTCTGAACCAGGAAGCTCAGCTACCTCAACAAATTCAGCGGTTTCTACCTTTTGAATTACCAATTGAGCAATTCGATCACCCTTTTTAAATGAGACAGAGTCAGTTAAATCATGATTAATTAAAATTACTTGTAATTCACCGCGATAGCCTGCATCAACTGTCCCAGGAGTATTAACCATAGAAATTCCATTTTTAATTGCTAAACCTGATCTTGGATGAACAAAGGCAGCGTAGCCATTTGGTAGTGCGATGCTGATGCCGGTAGGAATTAGCATTCTGGCACCAGGTGCAATTGTGAAATCTATTGTGGTTGTTAAATCAGCGCCAGCATCTCCGCCCTTTGCATACTTAGGCATCGGCACAGTTGGATCCAACCGTTTAATTAATACTTCAACCTTACTCATGGATTGATATCAAACTCTGGGTCAACAAAGGCCATCAAATCAGGATGTTTTTTTAGATGATCCATGTACTCCGCCGTTAAATTACTTAAGAAATGTTGCATGGGAACCTCAATAAAAATGGCCGCAGCTTTAACCGCAACTGGACCATCAACTGAATCTAATTTTCCCTCTGCTGAAACATAAATTTTGCGACCAGCCTGACCGGTAATTCGAGCATCAATAAATAGGGTTCGCCCCATTGGTACCGGCATTAAAAAATCAGTTTCCAATCTGCCAGTTACCGCAGGAGTTCTAATTAACCACATTAACTTTCCCATTGCTTCATCAAAAGCTAATGAGAGGAGGCCGCCATGAGCCAAACCTGGTGCGCCTTGATGATTTTCAGTGACGGTAAAGTTTCCAGTCAGATCCAAACCACTTCCAGCAATCGCGGTGAAATGTAAGCCTGTTGTGTGCAATTCACCGCAACCAAAGCAATGACCAAAGTGTGATGGGATTTTACTGCCAACAGCTGGTGCTTTGGGATGTCGCGCCGGCATAATCGCATCAGGTGGCGGAGTGGTTGAGGGTTGGCGACTCATAGATAAAGCGTATCCTTTACCCGATATGAATGATGAATTATCAGGTGTGATCTACTTCGAAAAATCTAAAATCCCGCTGAAGATTTGGATCTTTGTACTAGGTATGTCTGTCTCAATCTACCTATCAATTTGGGCACCACTTGGAGTAATTCCAGCTTTGTTAACTACAATTTTTTTTACTTTTGGGATGGTAATTTTATTGGAAAGAATGAAAACCTCAATAAAAATTACTGAGGATTTTCTCTATGCAAATCAAGCCAAGATTGAGATGAAGTACATAAAGAGCGCTATGCCCCTAAACAAGCAGGAGTTTAAGAGGTTAAATGGCGTAGCCGCCGATCCCGCTGCATATTTAGCTACAAACTTTTGGACTCATACCGGCGTTAAGATTGAAATAAATGATAAAAATGATCCAACACCATATTGGTTGATCTCAACCAACTCAGCTAGTGAGTTAATTAAAAAACTTAATTAATCGCAATCTTTACAGATCGCTTTGGCGCCTTCACCCTTAGATTTTTGATTAATATGCTTAACTAAGAAGCAACGATTACAAGTGAACTCATCCTCTTGTTTTGGTACAACCTTTAGCGCTAACTCTTCACCAGATAAATCTGCACCTGGAAGCTCTAGATTTTCAGCAGCCTCTTCTTCATCGATATCTACTTGACCGGATTGTGCATCGGCTCGCCTAGCCTTTAACTCTTCAAGGGATTCCTCATGTAACTCTTCATCGGTTTTTCGCGGGGTATCGTAATCGGTTGCCATCTGTGCACCTCCTTCAAATACTCAATCAATTTATTTATAAGGCGTTAATGACCTAACGGGGCGGATAATCCCCTATAAGTGGGGTGTGTACCTACTAAACCGCAGGTGTGTCGCGATTATTCCTGTTTTAAAGCTTGGGTACGGCGCTCAGCCTCGCTTATTCGCCATTTTTCAATTTCGCCATGATTGCCAGATAGCAAAATAGGTGGAACATCGATCCCTCGCCAGGAAGCGGGTTTTGTGTAATTTGGATACTCAACTAGAGAGCCATCCTTGTTGGTCAGAGTATGACTCTCCTCTTTTAATGAATCTGGGTTACCCAATACACCAGGCAGCAATCGTGCAGTTGCCTCGACAATAACCATCGTGGCTACTTCACCACCACCTAATACATAATCTCCAATTGACACCTCGTGCACATTAAAATTTTTCTGTGCTGCGTAATATTGCGGAACACGTGCATCGATTCCCTCATATCTACCACATGCAAAAATTAGATTTTCTTTTTTGGCAAACTCCGCCGCCATTTTTTGATCAAACTTCTTGCCCGCGGGAGTTAATACAATTAAATCAAATTGATCTGAGTCATTACTTACCTCATCTATTGCCAACCCCCATGGCTCTGGTGACATAACCATGCCAGCGCCACCGCCATAAGGAGTGTCATCAACAGAGTGATGTTGATCTGTTGTGTGCTTTCGAAGATCATGAATATTTATAGAGATCAAACCCTTTTCTTGAGCCTTCCCAAGGAGCGAAAGTTTTAGGGGTGCTAAGTACTCTGGAAAGATAGAGATGATTTTAATCTTCAACATCTATTAATCCTTCCGGTGGGTTTATTTGAATTATTTTTTGAACCACATCAATTGAGAGAATAATTTGTTTTACCATTGGAATCAAAATCTCACCTTTAACAGAGGCAACCGAGAGCAAATCCTGTCCAGGAAGTTGCACAATCTCTGTAACCTCACCCAAATTACTTTGATCAGGCAGAAAAACCTGGCAGCCGATTAATTGTTGAAAATGATACTCACCTGGCGCGTTGCTATTGGTATCAACCTCTGCATACAGTAATTGATCTCTGAGCTCCTCTATCTTGTTGCGATCAGTTATGCCAGCAAAAGAGAGAAGGAGGATTTGATTGTGCCAACGAGATCCAGATACGGTTAAAGAGTTTCCGTTTTCCAAGGATAATTTTTCACCAACTGCGAAACGAGAATTTGGATCATCGGTGCGAACCTCAATAGTTGCTTCGCCTTGAACACCATGTGCGCGGCCTATTCGGCCTACGACAAGTTGCAAATTACCGAACCTCGTCTGCCTCGATTAAATCAACACGAACAGATCTACCAGCAATTGCACTTACAACTGTGCGAAGTGCACGTGCAGTACGACCGTTGCGACCGATTACCTTGCCAATATCCTCCGGATGTACACGAACCTCAAGTGTTGTACCGCCGCGATGATTTTTCTCGGAGATAACAACCTCTTCAGGATTATCGACAATCCCTTTAACTAAATGCTCTAGTGCTTCGTCGATCATAATTACTCTGCTGGAGTTTCAGCTGATGCTTCAGCAACAACCTCTGCTGGAACCTCTGCCTCAGCATTTTGAGTTGATGGCTCAGACACTTCATTCGCTACTGGAGCTGGAACCTCTGCCTCAGCATTTTGCGTTACTGGCTCGGACTCAACAGCTGGTGCACTCTTTGCCGCTAACTTCTCAGCAGCTTTCTTCTTTAATGTTGTTGCGCCATCTGCTGGCTCATTCATCGCTTCTTTAACCGCTGCCTCATAAGCAATACGCTTATCAACACGAGCAGGAATTGTTTTTAATGTTCCCTCTGCACCAGGTAGGCCGTGAGCCTTTTGGTAATCACCTGTAATTTTTAGAAGTGCAGTCACTGCCTCAGTTGGTTGTGCACCAACACCCATCCAATATTGGATGCGCTCTGAATTAACCTCAATTAATGATGGCTCAGATGCTGGTGAGTAACGACCAACCTCTTCAATCGCCTTTGAGTTACGAGCAGAACGTGAATCGGCAATTACGATACGAAAATGTGGTGTGCGAATCTTTCCAAGACGCATCAACTTAATCTTTACTGACACAAAACTCCCTGTAAAAAATAATCGGTAGCGATTTCTTAGTAAACAGCGGGGGCGTTTACCAATCATCAAACCTGCGGATAAAAATTGCTACGGGTTAGAGGGTCCCATTAGCAGGAGGCTAATCTTGCCAGCAGCCCTGCCTAATCCCAAATTGCTCGCTTAAGCACCTTCTTCAGCTGCCCGTTTGGCGGGATTTCCAGAGCGAGATTTTTTCTTTGGTGGCGGAGAGCTCTTTGAAATTTTTGGCATTCCTGGGATGCCTGCCATGCCGGGTAAACCACCCATACCTGGAATATTTGGCATTCCACCAGATCGCATTTGTTTCATAACCTTTTGCGCCTGCGAAAATCTTTCAACGAGTGAGTTAATTTCGCTGACTGCGCGACCACTGCCTAGTGAAATTCTCGCTCTTCTTGATCCATTTAATATTTTTGGATTATTACGCTCCTGTGGTGTCATAGATTCAATAATTGCTCGAGTTCTTACCAATTCACTCTCATCAAAATTCTCAATCTGCTTCTTCATCTGCCCGGCACCCGGCAGTAATCCCATCAACTTGCTCATGCTGCCCATATTTTTCATCGCCTCTAATTGCGACAGAAAATCTGAGAAGGTGAAATCCTCACCACTTGCAAATTTTTCCTCCAACTTTGCCGCAGTTTCACCCGACATCGCTTTCTTAGCTTGTTCGGCTAGAGATGCGACATCTCCCATGCCCAAAATTCGAGAGGCCATACGATCTGGATAAAAGAGACCAAAATCGCCAACCTTTTCACCAGTTGCGGCAAAAATAATCGGCTTGCCAGTTAATTCAACAATTGAAAGTGCGGCGCCGCCTCTGGCATCACCATCTAATTTTGTTAAGACAACGGCATCAAAACCCACACCATCGGCAAATGCTTGTGCAGTTTTAACTGCATCTTGACCAATCATGGCATCGACAACAAAGAGAGTTTCATCTGGAGAAATTGCATCGCGCACCTTGATCGCTTGCTGCATTAACTCTTGATCAACACCCAAGCGTCCTGCGGTATCGACAATCACAAAGTTATGTACTTTATCCTTTGCAAATTGCACACCAGCTTTTGCAACTGCAACTGGATCGCCAACGCCATTTCCTGGCTCTGGCGCAAAGACTGGAATCTTGATTGATTCGCCAACTATTTGTAATTGAGTAACCGCATTTGGTCGTTGTAAATCAGAGGCGACCAATAAAGGTGTGTTTCCCTGATCCTTTAAATACTTAGCCAACTTTCCAGCAAGTGATGTCTTTCCAGCACCTTGCAAACCAGTTAGCAAGATTACGGTTGGGCCGGTTTTGGCAAAACGTAATCTGCGTGCCGACCCGCCCAAGATCTGGGTTAACTGGGCATTAACAATTTCAAATATTTTTTGAGCAGGATTTGTACTTTTATTTATCTCATCAGAGCGCTCTTTGGCGATCTTAATAATCTGGTTAGCAAAGTTTTCTGCAACTGATTGGGCAACATCTGATTCAAGTAAAGCAGTTTTTATTTCTTGTGCAAAATTCTCGATATCAGATTCGGAGAGTTTGCCGCGTAGGCCAGAAAAAAGATTGGTGAACTTCTGACCTAACGCTTCAAACATGGGTGGAATCTTACTTAGATTAGACCGCTGCTTCCCCGCTTTCACCGGTGCGAACTCGGATTACTGAATCAACAGGTGTTGCCCAAACTTTGCCATCACCAATATTGCCAGTCCTTGCTGCCTCAGTAATTACCTTAATCGCTTTGTCAGCAGTTGCCGCAGTTACTAATACCTCTAATCTAATTTTAGGAATTAGATCGACCTTGTACTGAGCACCACGATAAACCTCAGTTAAACCAAGTTGGCGACCAAAACCCTTTGCCTCTGAAACTGTCATTCCAGTAATGCCAGCAGCGATTAACGCCTCCTTCACATCATCTAATTTCTGAGGTTTAATAATTGCAGTAACTAGTTTCATGAGCTAAATCCTCCTCTTGAACTTGATGTTAATTCATACGCGGTTTCGGCATGCTGGTCATAATCAATTCCAGCAACCTCTGCATCCTCTTTAACTCGGAAGCCAATAATTTTATTAATTAGGTATCCGATTATTAGTGTTAATACAAATGAGTATGCCAACACAAAGAGAGCACCAAATGCTTGTTTACCCAGTAGTGCTGCGCCACCGCCATAGAAGAGACCATCTAAGCCAAGTGAATTAATGGCACTGCTACCAAAGAAACCAATAGATAAGCAGCCCCATAATCCACCAACTAGGTGAACGCCAACTACAGCTAGCGAATCGTCATAATTAAATTTGTACTTTAATCCGACCGCGAGTGAGCAGAAAATTCCAGCGATTAAACCAATTAGAACCGCAGCCCAAGGTGTAACAAATGCACATGCCGGAGTAATTGCCACCAAACCAGATACGGCACCAGATGCTGCACCTAATGAGGTTGGATGTCCATCACGTAATTTTTCTACGATCAACCAACCAACTACCGCTGCACCAGTTGCAACCTGCGTATTCATAAATACCAAAGCTGCAACACCATTTGCGCCCAATGCAGATCCAGCGTTAAATCCAAACCAACCAAACCAAAGCAATGATGCACCGATTAATACAAGTGGCATTGAGTGTGGTCTCATAGATTCTCTTCGCCAACCAACTCGTTTTCCAAGAACGATGGCAAGTGCTAAACCTGCAGCACCAGCATTGATGTGCACTGCAGTTCCGCCCGCAAAATCTTGAACACCTCTGGCCGCTAAGAATCCAGCACCAGTTACAGTGTCGCCAACCTTATTTCCGAAGGCAAATACCCAGTGTGCAACTGGGAAGTAAACAAGGGTTGACCAAACAACAACAAATAAACTCCAAGCGGTGAACTTAGTTCGATCTGCAATAGAGCCAGAAATCAATGCCGGTGTAATTACCGCAAACATAAGTTGAAATGCGGCAAAGGCAAGGAGTGGAATTGGATAAACCCCACCATTATTTGTTAACTCATTTACCGCCGAACCTAAGCCGGAGAAAGAGATCTCGCCATACCACTGTGAGTTTGCTTCAAATCCAAATGCCAACTTAAAGCCGTAGATAACCCACAAGATACTTACGATGCCAATTGTTACCATTGACATCATCATCATATTTAAAACACTCTTGGCTCGAACCATGCCACCATAAAACAGAGCAAGCCCAGGTGTCATTAACAAAACTAAAGCTGTACTTGCTAATACCCATGCGGTATCGCCCGTATTTAAAATTACCTCTGTCATAAACTCTCCAAAATCTAGGAGTTACTCGCCTTTGAGATGTGGCAAATAATGCTGGGGCGGGATTACAAGAGATCACTTCTGAGATTTCTGTTTGGTGACGAAATCTCGTTCTATGTTAAATCTTTGTTACTTAAAGAGTGAATCTAGGTAGGAAGCAGCATCAAATGGGGCGAGATCATCGGCCCTCTCCCCGGTGCCAATAAATTTGATGGGCAGGCCGGTCTCCTTCTCTATGGAAATCGCCACCCCACCTTTGGCACTGCCATCTAATTTACTGATAACAAAACCAGTAACGCCTATTGCATCAATAAAGGTTTTTGCCTGAGTAATTCCATTTTGGCCAGTGGTTGCATCGACAACTAGAAGTATTTCAGCAATCTTTGACTGCTTCTCAATAACACGAACAACCTTACCTAGCTCATCCATTAAACCTTGTTTGGTGTGTAATCGCCCTGCAGTATCAACAATTAAATAATCAGATTTACTTTTAACGCCTTCCGAAACAGCCTCAAATGCAACTGCAGCCGGGTCTGTGTTTGGTTTGCCAGCAACAACTGGAATATTTAATCGTTCGCCCCAAGTTTGTAGCTGCTCAGTTGCAGCAGCTCTAAATGTGTCGGCTGCGGCTAAAGTAATTTGTAGATTTTTGCCCTTTAAATACTTGGCAATCTTGGCGGTGGTAGTTGTTTTACCGGTGCCATTTACGCCAACTAACAAGATGGTATTTAAAGTATTGGCTTCGAACTTAATCTCTCTAGATTTACTACTTAACCAACCCTTAATTACCTCTGAAATTGCAACTTGAGCATCATCTGGTTTGCTTTTCTGCGCGATTGCAATTACCTCATCAACTAATTTAACGCCTAAATCAGATTCAATTAAGTTGCTACGAATTTCATCCCAGTCGCTGGCACTTACCGAGTTGCTCTTGACCGCGTTAAATAACCGCTTAAACAAACTCATTTAATGAAAGATTCGAGGAGTTTAAGAAACGGCATCTACTTCGCGAATGCGCTGTGAAATAACCTCAGAGACACCATCGCCTCGCATCGTTACACCGTATAACGCATCAGCGATTTCCATGGTGCGCTTTTGGTGAGTAATTACAATTAATTGAGATTTCTCGCGCAGCTCCTCAAAGACACCTAATAATCTACCTAAGTTTGTGTCATCAAGAGCGGCTTCAACCTCATCCATTACATAGAACGGTGACGGTCTTGCTTTGAAGATGGCAATTAATAATGCAACAGCGACAAGTGATCGCTCACCACCAGATAGAAGAGAAAGACGTTTAACTCGCTTACCCGGAGGACGTGCTTCAACATCGACGCCAGATGTCAACATATCTGATGGATTGGTCAAAATTAATCGACCATCACCACCAGGGAATAATCTGGCGAAAATTAATTCAAACTCACGAGCGGTATCTTCATATGCCTCGGTAAATATTTGTTGAACCCGATCATCTACCTCTTTAATGATGTCTAACAAATCCTTCTTGGTTTTCTTTAAATCCTCTAATTGTTCCGCTAAATAACGAAGGCGCTCTTCAAGTGATGTGTACTCCTCAAGCGCCAGTGGATTGATCTTGCCCAATAATGTTAAGGATCGCTCTGCTTGCGCTAATCGCTTCTCTTGCTGATCACGGCGATATGGAATTAATTCGCCAGGAACAAACTCCCCTTGCTCATTTTCAACAAATGTTGGCACATCATTTGTTGGACCATACTCACTTAGCAAGGTTGCAACATCCACGCCAAGCTCTTCTACCGCTTTGATTTCCAACTGCTCTATGCGCAGACGTTGTTCGGCGCGTGCGATCTCATCCTTATGAACACTTGAGGTCAATCTCTCCAACTCTGTTGCCAGCTCTCTGCTGGCACCACGAATACTTAATATTTCACCCTCGCGTTCTGATCTAGCTGCTTCTAATCTCTCGCGTTCAGTTTGCGCGCGAGAAATAGAGGATTCGATTTGAATCAGCGCTTCATATGCCGCATCTGCAATTTGTTGCGCAGTAATCGCTGCCTTGGCGCGTGCATCACGGCGGGAGATTGCCTTGCTTGCTGAATCTCGTTCAGCTTGTGCTGCATCCTCTAGTGATTGCGCGCGTTGTGAAATAGCGGTGATGCGCTCCTCAATTGTTCGCAGATTAAGTCTTGACTCGACCTCTTGTGAACGTGCATTTGAAACCTTTGTACGCAAATCCTCAAGATGGGTTAAATCTGGCTCGCGAGGTTCAGATTGAGATTCAAATTGTGAAATCGCAGCGGTTAAATCGCGCTCATCAGATGTACGTTGGCTTGTTGCCTCTGTAATTGAAGCGGCCAACCGTTCAATCTCTCCTTGTGCGCTCTTAACATTTTGTCCGGCAACTGCCATTTGCTCTGCCAGGCCATTCATGCGGGCATCTGATTCATTTAACTTTGCAAGAAGTTGATCATATTGAGATTGTTTAACCGCCATGGCATCTTGTACGCCGGTAATCTCAAATTTAATTCGATCACAATCGGCAGTTAATTTGTTCGCCTCTGCCTCTGATTGGGAGGTTAAATTCTCGATTTTAGAAATTAATTCAGTGTTTGCCGAAGCTCGAACTAATTCAATAATCTCCTTAAATGCTGAAAGTCGACCAAGTGATCCAGCTCGTAATTTTTCGGCAGCATCGCGACGCTCTTTTATTTGTTCAAGCGCTTTTTCAGCAGATGCTAATTCGCTCTTGGCATTTTCAAATTGAGCATCCAAACCTGGTTCGGCCGCACCAACACTTGCAATTTGAGTTTCAAGTAAAGCAAAATCTTCTTGATACTTTTTAAGTCTGGAGTTTGCTTCATTTAATGATGTAGTTAAACGAGTTACTTCTGCATTAGTTGCATCTATTCTGGCTCGAAGTCCATTGATATGTCCCTCTTGGCGAGCTGTACCTTCACGTTGATCAGCGATGGCGCGGAGCGCGGCTGAAACTGAATTCTCTTCAAGAGATAATTTATCTTCAATCTCTTTTAGCGCTGTGGCATCAATATGTAATTGTGATTTAGCTGCATTTAATTCTCGTTCAAAACCTTGTTGCTCTTGACGCAGAATTGCCGCTTCTGCTTCAAGTGCTTCTGGGTCACGGCCGGCAGATCTTGCCTCTTCCGCCTCCTCTGATAAAAATCTGGCACGCTCTGAGGAGAGATTTTGTATGCCGCGGAATTTTTCGCGTTGCGCAGTTAATCCATAAAAATTTTCTTGCGCTTTAATCAATAATGGATTTTCAATTGCTGAGTTGCGATCTAACTCTTCCTCGCGCAATCTCATCTTCTCTAATTCAGCCTCAACCGCATCCTTGCGAGCGCGTAATGAATTTTCATCCGCCTCTTCTACGCTAAATGAATTTTTCATCGAAATTAGATCATCAGCTAGTAAGCGCAGCTTTGCATCACGTACATCAGATTGAATTACTGAGGCCTTGCGCGCTACCTCTGCCTGCTTGCCCAGTGGTTTTAATTGCCGGCGAAGCTCGACAGTTAAATCTTGAATACGAGCTAGATTTGATTGCATTGAATCTAATTTACGAATTGCCTTTTCTTTACGCTTGCGGTGTTTTAGCACACCGGCTGCTTCCTCAATAAATGCTCTACGTTCTTCAGGATTGGCCAACAAAATCGCATCAAGTTGACCCTGCCCAACAATCACATGCATTTCGCGGCCAATACCGCTATCACTTAGTAACTCTTGAATATCTAATAATCGAGTGGTTTCACCATTTAATTGATACTCAGATGAACCATTTCTAAATAGAACACGAGTAATTGTTACCTCAGCAAAATCAATTGGTAAAACACCATCTGCATTATCAATTGTTACCGATACTTCAGCGCGACCAAGAGGTGCTCTACCCGTTGTCCCGGCGAAAATTACATCCTCCATCTTGCCGCCACGAAGAGATTTAGCGCCTTGCTCTCCCATTACCCACGAGAGGGCATCTACTACATTGGATTTTCCAGAACCATTTGGGCCAACCACGCAGGTGATGCCGGGTTCAAAATTTAGGGTGGTTGAAGAGGCGAAGGATTTAAATCCCTTCAGGTTCATGCTCTTCAAATACATAGGCGCAACCTATCCAAAAAGTGGCTAAATTTGCCGCTTCTTACCGCTGGCAACGCTGACAAAAATGGGAGGACCGGTTAGCAAAGGCGATTCGGCGAATTGCGCTGCCACATCTGGGACATGGCTCACCCTCTTGGCCATATACGGCAAGTGATCTTTCAAAGTATCCACTCTCGCCATTTACATTTTTATACTGCTCATCAAAGGAGGTTCCGCCAGCTGTTATCGCCTCGGACATAACTTCAATCGCGCAATTAATTAATCGCTTGACCTCAGCATTTGATAAATCTTCACAAACAATTTCTGGATGAATCTTTGCCCGCCAGAGCGCCTCATCGGCATAGATATTTCCAATTCCACTAAGTATTTCTTGATTTAATAAAGTGGGCTTAATTGCCGATTTTCTTGATCTGATCCGATTTACCACCGCTGCTAGATCAAAGCTTTTTTCAAAGGGATCGGCGGCAATATGAGCTACGGAGGTCGGTACATCGCCTTCGTACTCCTCAATACTGACCCAGCCAAAGGTGCGCTGATCAACAAATCTAATCTCATTTTGTTTTTGCGAAAGTGGCTTTCCAGAAAGTAAAAAACTCGCTCGCAGGTGCTTATGAGCTGGCAAATCCTTGGGCTGAACAAGTAACTGCCCACTCATTCCCAAATGCGCCACAATTGCGATTGGTCGATCAAGCGTTAGCCATAAAAACTTTCCTCTGCGATTTACACCCTTGATGGTACTGCCAACAATTGAGTTAATTGGAGCAATGGATGATGGCTTCACCGCTCTAGGATGAAAATCAGCAGCCTGCAATATTCGCTTACCAGTTACATACTTGGCAAGACCAGCTCTTACCGTTTCTACCTCTGGTAACTCTGGCATTTGGCTAAATTACAATTTTAAATTACTTGCGATTTGAAATTACTTCATGTGCAAGCTTTGCCGCTGCTTGCTCTGCTTCACGTTTGCTTTTTCCCACTCCTTGCGGATACCGCTCGCCACTTAAAATCGCGACTGCGGTAAAACTTTTATCGTGATCAGGACCTGATTCACCAATTTCATACTCAGGTGAGGTTAAGCCAAGAGATGCGGCTAACTCCTGCAGAGCTGTTTTACCATCAAGTGCAGCACCTGAACTTTGCGCTGAATCGATAACAGGTCTCAATAACTTTAAAACAATCTCAGCCGTTTTGGCATAACCATGATCTAAATAGATGGCACCTACCAATGCTTCAAAGGAGTCGGCCAATATTGAATTTTTATCGCGGCCATTTGTAGCCTCTTCACCTTTACCAATACGCAGGTACTGACCTAAATTGATATCTCGTGCGACTTGAGCAAGTGCTCGCATATTTACGACACCAGATCGAAGTGGACTTAGTCGACTCTCATCTAAATCTGGAAACTTTTCATAAAGTTCATCGGTAACTACTAAACCCAAAACTGAATCACCAAGAAACTCCATGCGTTCATTGGTTGGTAAGCCACCTGCCTCATATGAAAATGAGCGGTGAGTTAGTGCAAGTTCAAGCAACTCATCCTTAACCGAAATTCCGAGTTGCTCGGTTAGGCGAGAGTACAGATTAAACCTCTAGAACTTGGCGACGGTTATATGTTCCGCAGGTTGGGCAAGCTGTGTGTTGCAACTTTGGTGATTGGCATTGTTCACATGTTGCTAAATTTGCTGGAGTTGTTTTCCACATGCTTCGACGAGAGCGAGTGCGTGCTCGCGACATTTTTCGCTTTGGTACTGGCATGATCAAGACTCCTTTAAAGAAAGTTTTTAACTTAGCTACCGGCTATCTAGTAGCAGATGAGAATTATCTAGGAAAATCCCTATCTTGTAAAAACGAGGCGATCTCCTGCGTAAATTTAGAGATCTAATCCTTTTAGTGCAGCCCATCTTGGATCCTCTGGATTATGGGCGTGACCTTCAGGCAAATTAATCCATTTTTCACCACATCCTTGGCACAAGCCTGGACACTCTTCATCACACAATGGATTAACCGGTAAATTTAAAATTACTGCATCTCTGATTGGCAACTCTAGATTTATTTCATCACCAACCATGTAGGTCAACTCATCTTCATCTAAATCAATATCTTTTTTGTCATCTCTTTTTTCATCACGCCTACTGTTTTTCTTTCCCTTTTCAGCAGCGCGAGAGGCTGCAGTTTCATAGTAAAACAACTCGGTAAATGGTTCATCAATTGGCCAGTTAATTGGATCTAAACACCGGCCGCACTCACCTGTTGCCAGACCTCGAACTTCACCAGTTGCAAGTACGCCTTCATCAACTGAGGTTATGCGCAGGTCAATCTCAATCTTCTCTCCTGCCTTGATGGAGAGTAGATCAACACCAATTGGCTCAGTCATCTCAAGTGAAAGTTGGTACTCCCGCATTTCACCAGCACGATGCGGTAAATCATGAGTATTAAATATAAAGACCGATCTGGCCATTTAAGTTACCGATTTTTTAGATCAGAAAGTGCTTGTTTTGGATCAGCACCGGCTAATTTTTCGCGGCCGCGGCTGATTACATCTAATGTTTTATTTAAAATTACCTCTAGATTTGCAAGACGTGAATCAATGTAGGCATCGATCTCTTCTTTATCCCGCTTACCTTCAGCTGTGGCATCTGCCAATATGCGTTGCGACTCTTTTTTAGCTGCTGAAACAATTGCAGTTTGTTCAACTAACCGAGACACCTCATCACGTGCTTGGCTGATAATAGAGTCTGCTTGCAAATTAGCATTCTCTAAAATCTCAGATTGCTGACGCAAAATAGTGATCGCCTTAGCTAAATCATTTGGAAAAGAGGCTTTTATATTCTCTAGTAGCTCCAACATCTCACCACGATGGATTACGCAGGATGCAGAAAGTGGAACTGAACGAGCCTCTTCAACAGCAGCGATTGCTGCTTCGATATTCTCAATTACATCCATAGCTCTCCTCGTACTCTCGAAACTACCTAGATTACTTCTTAGAATCTACTCTCGATTTTAACTTACTAACAATCGCTGCGGGCATATATGCCGAAACATCTCCACCATGACTAGCAATCTCTTTGACCAGTGAGGATGATAAGAATGAGTGAGATGGCGCAGTTGCCATAAACAGAGTTTCAACACCCTGTAGCTGCAGATTCACCTGGCTCATCTGAAGCTCATAATCAAAATCGCTGACCGCCCGAAGCCCCTTTACGATTATGGAGATTTGATTTGCTTTACAAAAATCGACTAGCAAGCCTGACCATGAATCCACTCGTACATTCTTATATTTGGCAGTAACCTCTTTAATCATCTCAATTCGCTCATCAACAGTGAAAAGTGAGCTCTTGGTTTGGTTTACTAAAACCGCAATTACTACCTCATCAAATAATGAACTGGCTCGTTCAATAATATCTAAATGACCATTGGTAATTGGATCAAAAGATCCTGGACAAACAACTCGTCTCATAAGTAAAACGCTAGCAAGTAATTGGAAAGTTTGCCATTTGAGTGCGATTAAATCGCATTATTGCGCATGCGAACCGTAAT
>JACCEE011809222.1_pt1 | contig 16802 bp, 14 predicted proteins | sample 7449931 | NCBI WGS metagenome assembly JACCEE01 (sample SAMN15323457, study PRJNA562643) | freshwater metagenome | isolation source: river surface water | place: USA:Blue River Watershed | collected 2017-08-19 | reverse complement strand
GGCGGCAGATCGGTGATGTCCTGGCCATCCAGATAGATGCGACCTTCGGTCGGCCGCTCGAAACCGGCCAGCATGCGCAACAGAGTCGACTTACCCGAACCAGAGCCGCCGAGCAGGGCGAAGATCTCGCCCTTGTTGATGGACAGGGACACCGAGTCCACTGCCGCCGTCTCGTCGAACTTCTTGGTCACCCGGTCGATTTTTACCAGCACCTCTTTAGGCTGCTGGTCGCCGGTGAGGGCTTTCTTGTAAGCACCGGAGGCTATTGCCATTACCAAACTCCCACTGTGCGCTGGCCGAGAAAGCCGCGCCTTTTGTCGTTGAGGGCCGCCCGCGACCCTTGGTGTTTTGTCCGGCGGGGCCCCCTATCCGGGAAGGCCGCCGCGTCGATACCTTTGGAAGACCGTGTCCGGCACGTTGCCAGACACATCCCCCCTCCCCCACACGGGGATGGCGACAGGCTTGTGTCGCCGGCTTGCTCCATCAAAATCTGGCGGTCCCTGGCGGGCGCAGTGCGCCCTCACAGCAGGTGATGCCCGCCTGGCCAGTGCTGCTGGCCAACCGCGCCGGACAAGGCCCGCGCGGTCACGCATTCGGAGGTTGCCGACCGGCTCAGCAGGCCGGCAACCGGGTCACGCTGTTACTTGCCGGACTTGATCTTGGTCCAGCTGCGAGTCATCGCACGCTGCACCTTCGGCGACTGCTCGGCAAAGGTGTAGAGCTTGGAGCTGGCTTCGGCCGTCGGGTAGATGCCCGGGTTGGTACGGATCTCTTCCGACACCAGCGGCGTGGCGGTGGCGTTGCCGTTCGGATAGGCCACGTAGTCGGAAACCGGTGCGATCACTTCCGGGGTCAGGATGTAGTTGAGGAAGGCATGAGCGGCATCGCCATTCTTCGAATCCGCCGGAATCGCCATCATGTCGAAGAACGCGGCAGCGCCTTCTTTCGGGATGGTGTAGGCGACTTTCACGCCGTTCTTGGCTTCCTCGGCACGGGCCTGGGCCTGGAACACGTCGCCGGACCAGCCGACGGCCACGCAGATGTTGCCGTTGGCCAGGTCGGAGATGTACTTGGAGCTGTGGAAGTAGGTGATGTACGGACGCACCTTCATCAGCACTTCTTCAGCCTTGGCCACGTCCGCCGGGTTGGTCGGGTTCGGGTTCAGACCCTGGTAGTGCAGGGCGGCGGCCATGATTTCCTGCGGCGCATCGAGCATGGACACGCCACACTCCTTCAGCTTGGCCATGTTTTCCGGCTTGAACACGGTTTCCCAGGAATCGATGGTGTCGACACCCAGGGCAGCCTTGACCTTGTCCGGGTTGTAGCCGATGCCGGTGGTGCCCCACAGGTAGGGGAAGGCGTACTGGTTGCCCGGATCGGCAGTTTCCAGCGACTTCATCAGATTCGGATCGAGATGCTTCCAGTTCGGCAGCTTGGACTTGTCCAGTTTCTGGAACACGCCCGCCTTGATCTGCTTGGCGAGGAACTGGTTGGACGGAACCACGACGTCATAGCCGGACTGGCCGGTGAGCATCTTGGCTTCGAGGGTTTCATTGGAGTCGAAGACGTCATAAACCACTTTGATGCCGCTGGCCTTCTCGAAGTTGGCCACGGTGTCTTCAGCGATGTAGTCCGACCAGTTGTACACATGTACAACCTTGTCTTCCGCCTGGGCGGCGCCAACCAGGGCGGCAGCGACGGAAAGAGCGAGGGCGGTCTTGCCAATCATCTTCTTCATGCGTAGAGCTCCAATTGTTTTTTGATTAATCCGGAAGGGCGCCGCCTAACTGCGGCACCTCCCGGTGAGCCTGGCCAACGCACTGGCGCAGAGTCTCGCAAGGTCTAGCCTGGGGCTCAACCCTGCAGATCACGATAGGCCAGGTCGAGGCACATGCGTGCTTTCTCCACCAGCTCATCGATTTCTTGCTTGGTGATGACCAGCGGCGGAGCAATGATCATGGTGTCGCCAACGGCGCGCATGATCAGACCGTTACTGAAGCAGTAGCCGCGGCAGGTCATGCCGGCAGCCTTGTCGCTCGGGTAACGCTCGCGAGTCGCCTTGTTCTTCACCAGTTCGATGGCACCGAGCATGCCCACGCCACGAACTTCACCCACCAGCGGGTGATCAGCCAGTTCACGCAAACGTGCTTGCAAGTACGGTGCCGTTTCGTTCTTGACCCGCTCGATGATCTTTTCTTCCTTGAGGATGCGCAGGTTTTCCAGACCCACCGCCGCCGCCACCGGGTGACCGGAGTAGGTGAAGCCGTGGTTGAAATCGCCACCCTCGTTGATCACCTGGAACACCTTGTCGCTGACGATCAGGCCGCCCATCGGCACGTAGCCGGAGGTCAGGCCCTTGGCGATGGTCATCAGGTCCGGCTTGTTGCCGTAGTAATCGCTGCCGAACCACTCGCCGGTACGGCCAAAGCCACAGATCACTTCATCCGCCACGAACAGGATGTCGTACTTGGCGAGGATCTCGCGGATGCGCGGCCAGTAGGTGTCCGGCGGGATGATCACGCCGCCGGCGCCCTGGATCGGCTCGGCGATGAAGGCGGCGACCTTGTCTTCGCCGACTTCGAGAATTTTCTTTTCCAGCTGATCGGCGGCCCAGATGCCGAACTCGTCCGGGGTCATGTCGCCACCCTCGCCGAACCAGTACGGCTGCGGGATGTGCACGATGCCCGGAATCGGCAGGTCGCCCTGCTTGTGCATGCCGGCCATGCCGCCCAGGCTGGTGCCTGCAACGGTGGAGCCGTGGTAGCCGTTGATGCGGCCGATGATGACCTTCTTCGCCGGCTTGCCCTTGAGGTCCCAGTAGTGGCGGACCATGCGCAGCATGGTGTCGTTGCCTTCGGAACCGGAACCAGTGAAGAACACATGGTTCATGCCTTCCGGCGCCACGTCGGAAATGGCCTTGGCCAGCTCCAGTACCGGCGGGTGAGCGGTCATGAAGAAGGTGTTGTAGAACGGCAGCTCGCGCATCTGCTTGCTGGCCGCCGCGACCAGTTCCTCGCGGCCGTAACCGATGGCCACGCACCACAGACCGGCCATGCCGTCGAGGATCTTGTTGCCCTCGCTGTCCCACAGGTGAACACCTTCGGCCTTGGTGATGATGCGCGGCCCATTTTCATGCAGCTGCTTGTAGTCAGTGAACGGCGCCAGGTGGTGGGCGCGGCTCAGCTCCTGCCATTCACGGGTTTTCGGGTTGTTCACTGTGTTACTCATCTCAACTACTACCTATGTCGTGCGGGCCGGGGGTTCGGCGCCGCAAAAAAGAGGGGTTGGCCCGGAGCGGGGATCACCCGCTCCGGCCACCGGATCAAACGGACAGCAGGAGGAACTCGCGTTCCCAGGAGCTGATGACCCGCTTGAAGTTTTCATGCTCGGCACGCTTCACCGCCACGTAGGCACGCATGAAACGCTCACCGAGGTATTTCTCGCCTTCCTTGCAGGCCTCCATGCGCTCCAGGGCGCTTTCGATGGTGACCGGCAGACGCAGGTTGCGCCGCTCGTAACCACGGCCCTTGACCGGCGCGCTCGGCTTGAGGCCCTCGACCATGCCGATGTAGCCGCACAGCAAGGATGCCGCCAGCACCAGATACGGGTTGGCGTCGGCACCGGCCAGGCGGTTCTCCACGCGGCGGTTCTGCGGGCCGGCTTCCGGCACGCGCAGACCCACGGTGCGGTTCTCCTCGCCCCATTCCACGTTCACCGGCGCCGAGGTATCGGGCAGGAAGCGGCGGAACGAGTTGACGTTGGGCGCGAACAGCGGTAACAGCTCGGGAATGAACTTCTGCAGACCGCCGATGTGGTGCATGAACAGTTCGCTCATGGTGCCGTCGGCATTGGAGAACAGGTTCTTACCGGTCTTGATGTCCACCACGCTCTGGTGAATGTGCATGGCGCTGCCCGGCTGATCGGTGATCGGCTTGGCCATGAAGGTCACCGCCACGTCGTGCTTGAGCGCGGCTTCACGCATGGTGCGCTTGAACACGGTGATCTGGTCGGCCAGGTGCAGGGCGTCGCCGTGACGGAAGTTGATTTCCATCTGCGCCGGGCCGTCTTCGTGGATCAGGGTGTCCAGATCCAGGTCCTGCGCCTCGCACCAGTCGTAGACGTCTTCGAACAGCGGGTCGAATTCGTTGGCGGCGTCGATGGAGAAACTCTGACGGCCCACTTCCGGACGGCCGGAACGGCCTACGGGCGCTTCCAGCGGGAAGTCAGGGTCGGCGCAGCGCTTGGTCAGGTAGAACTCCATTTCCGGCGCGACGATCGGCTGCCAGCCCTTGTCGGAATACATCTTCAGGACTTTCTTGAGGACGTTGCGCGGCGACAGCTCGATCGGGTTGCCCTGCTTGTCGAAGGTGTCGTGAATCACCATCGCGGTCGGCTCAATGGCCCAGGGCACAACAAATACGGCGTTCTCGTCCGGACGGCAGAACATGTCGATGTCCGCCTCGTCCAGCAGCTCGTAATAGATGTCGTCATCGACATAGTCGCCGGTGACGGTCTGCAGGAGCACACTCTCGGGGAGGCGCATGCCCTTCTCGTCCAGGAATTTGTTGGTCGGCGCAATCTTGCCGCGCGCGATACCCGTCAAATCGCTGATCAAGCATTCAACTTCGGTGATTTTGCGTTCTTTCAGCCAGCTGGTCAGCTGGTCGAGCTTGGTAGTCATAAAGACCTCAGGGTTTATAGAGCGGCTACTGCGGACCGGTTAAAGCCTAGCGAAACCTCCCAGTTTCACCGACCGGTTGCTCACCTACTCACGTTGCCCCGCCCTCTTCCTGCAAGCCTCACCAAAGGCCTGGAAGATGGCGAGATAATTCGGGTTGGATCGTACCTGCCATTCCGGGTGCCATTGCACCCCAAGTGCAAAGCTTTGTGCACCCTCGACAGAGAAGGCTTCCACCAACCCGTCAGGCGCCAGAGCTTCCACGCGAAGGCCCGGCGCCAGACGTGCAACGCCCTGGCCATGAATCGAATTGACATCTATCTGCGCCGGCAAGCCGAGGCCAGCGAGAACGCCACCGGGCTGCACCTGCAGCGCGTGACGGGGGGCATATTGCACTTCAACCGGCTGATCGGCCGGCTCGCGATGATCGAGCATGCCGGCGACCTCATGCACCTTGCCGTGCAGGGTGCCGCCGAATGCCACGTTGATTTCCTGGAAGCCGCGGCAGATGCCCAGCAGCGGAATGCCGGCGCTGATCGCCTTGCGGATCAGCGGCAGCGTGGTGCTGTCACGCGCTGGATCGCTGTGGGAATCCGGGTCGCTGGCAGTGCCTGAATAATGATGGGCTTCGATGTTCGATGGCGAGCCGGTACACAGCAAGCCGTCTAGACTGTCGAGCAGGGTGTCCTGATCCAGCAGTTCGCCAAGAGCCGGGATTACCAGAGGCTGGCACTCCGCGCCGACAACAACGGCACGGACGTATTTGTCACCAGCGATATGGTAGGGGTGCAGACCGATCTGCCTGGTGCAGGCGGTAACACCTATTAATGGCAGGCGAGCCATGAGACACCCGTTTTATTGATGTTGGTGGGTTGACCCGAGATTAACCCTGTTCAAATTTTTACACAACCACCCTGTAAAAAATTGAACACGCCCCTCGCAACACCCCACCACGCGCGCCCTGCAGCTGACTGTCCACAGGGTATAAATGCCCCAAAACTGGCGCTGCCGCCCCGTTTTAGGGCAAAATGCTCGACTATTGACAGGCCGTAGTGTTTGAGATTGACTCACACCCATGCGCTTGCATGATTGAAATTTTTAACAAAAAAGGTGTTGCATCATGTCGGTACCCACCAGTGCCGTTACGCTGAACGAAGCGAATGAGTTCCTTAAGGAACATCCTGAGGTCCAGTTCGTCGACCTTCTTATTGCCGACATGAACGGCGTCGTTCGCGGCAAGCGCATTGAGCGCGCTAGCCTGCACAAGGTCTATGCCAAAGGCATCAACCTCCCCGCATCCATCTTCGCCCTCGACATCAACGGTTCCACCGTCGAAAGCACCGGCCTCGGCCTGGACATCGGCGATGCCGACCGCATCTGTTTCCCGATCAACGGCACCCTGTGCAACGAGCCGTGGCAGAAGCGCCCGACCGCCCAGCTGCTGATGACCATGCACGAGCTCGACGGCCGCCCCTTCTTCGCCGACCCGCGCGAAGTGCTGCGGCAGATCGTGCAGAAATTCGACGACCTGGGCCTGACCATCTGCGCCGCGTTCGAAATCGAGTTCTACCTGATCGACCAGGAAAACGTGAACGGCCGTCCGCAGCCGCCGCGCTCGCCGATGTCAGGCAAGCGCCCGCAGTCGACCCAGGTCTACCTGATCGACGACCTCGACGAATACGCCGACTGTCTGCAGGACATCCTCGAAGCCGCCAAGGAACAGGGCATCCCGGCCGACGCCATCGTCAAGGAAAGCGCCCCGGCGCAGTTCGAGGTCAACCTGCATCACGTCAATGACGCGATCAAGGCCTGCGACTACGCCCTGCTGCTCAAGCGCCTGATCAAGAACGTCGCCTACGACCATGAAATGGACACCACCTTCATGGCCAAGCCCTACCCCAACCAGGCGGGCAACGGGCTGCACGTGCACATCTCGCTGCTGGACAAGAAGACCGGCAAGAACATCTTCACCACCGACGACCCGCTGCAGAGTGCCACCCTGCGCCATGCCATCGGCGGCGTACTGGAAACCATGCCGGCCTCGATGGCCTTCCTCTGCCCCAACGTCAACTCCTACCGCCGCTTTGGCGCACAGTTCTATGTGCCCAACGCGCCGAGCTGGGGCGTGGACAACCGCACCGTGGCGGTCCGCGTACCAAACGGCAGCCCGGACGCCGTGCGCATCGAGCATCGTGTCGCCGGCGCCGACGCCAACCCGTACCTGATGATGTCGGCCATCCTCGCCGGCATTCACCACGGACTGACCAGCAAGATCGAACCGGGCGAGCCGATCGAAGGCAACTCCTACGAACAGCTGGAGCAGAGCCTGCCGAACAACCTGCGCGATGCCCTGCGCGAGCTGGACGAAAGCGAAGTGCTCAACCAGTACATCAGCCCGGATTACATCGACATCTTCGTCGCCTGTAAGGAAGCCGAGCTGGAAGAGTTCGAGACCACCATCTCCGACCTCGAATACAACTGGTACCTGCACACCGTGTAAGTCCCTGAAACGCCGGCCTCGCGCCGGCGTTGTTTTAACCGAATGATGACGGCACAGCCCTGCCCCGGGGTTGCGCCAGCGGCTGGCCGAATATTGGCCAAGAACCGGAGGAGATCGCCATGCCCCACTCGCCTGCCGGCCTCGTCCGCCTTGGGTCGCGTCAGCCACAGCGGCTTCGCCACGGCGATCCCTGAGCCTCACTAACACTTTCTATAAAGCCACCCGACAGCAGCCGGGGGCGACACAACCACTCTGCCATTCAATTTATCCAACGCTGCGCCTGGCGCCAGATCGTCACGGCCGCGTATCGATTACTGGAGGCTGAAATGCGCCGTTTGCTTGCCCCACTGTTGCTGTTGCTGTGCCCGTCTCTGAGCCAGGCCGAAGATGTCATCCAGGTGTGGAACTGGAACGACTACATCGCCCCGCAGGTGCTCAAGGACTTTGAAAAGGACACCGGCATCCGTGTCGAATACCGCACCTTCAGCACCGCCGAAGAACTCGATCAGGCCCTGCAGAGCGATGCTGTCATCGACGTCGCCGTGCCGTCCCATGACACCCTGCCTACCCTGATCAAGGCCGGACGCCTGCAACCACTGGACCTGAGCCTGCTGCCCAACCGCCAGCACCTGGACAAGGCCATTCTCAGCAAGCTGGCGGCCTACGACCCGCAGAACCGCTATGCCGTGCCCTACCTGTGGGGCACCGTCGGTCTGGCGGTGAATGTGCCGCAGGCCGAAGCGGCTCTCGGCGGGCCGGTGCCAAACAGCTGGAACCTGCTGTTCGACCCGGCCATGAGCGGCAAACTGGCCAGCTGCGGCATCGCCATGATCGACTCCAGCAGCGAAGCGCTGGCGGTGCTGCTTAACTATCAGGGGCGCAACCTCGCCCACAGCTCGCCCAAGCAGCTCAAGCGCGCCGGCGACACCCTCGCCAGCCTGCGCCCCAACCTGCGCTACATCGACAGCGAGCGCTATATCGCCGACCTGGCCAACGGCAAGCTGTGCGTGGCCTTCGCCTGGGTTGGCGATGCCCTGGCCGCCGCCGATGCCGGTCAACCCGTGCGTTTCTTGGTGCCGGACGAAGGCTCGGCGCTGTTTATCGACAACATGGTCATCCCGACCAGCAGCAAGCGCGCCGATCTGGCTCATCGTTTCATCAACTACCTGCTGCAGCCGCAGGTCGCAGCACTGACCTCCAGCGAGGTGCTCTACCCGAACCCGAACAAGGATGCCAGCCAGTTCATGGACGACAACCTGCAACAGCAGCTCGCCCAGGTGAACACCGCCAAGCGCCGCCTGTTCGCCCCCGAGGCCCTGCCGGACAAGCTGGAAGTGGCCAAGGAAGAAGTGTGGAGCCAGTTCAAGGGCAAGCCCTGACAGCGCCCCTTGCCGCGGGCAGCGGCATGACGTCCAATAGCGCCTCCGCCGCGGCCATGCCGCAACGGCAACAGACACTAGCCCCGGAGATCGTCATGTCGCGCCCCGCCACCGCCCGCAAACCGCGCGCCAGCAGCCAGGCGCGCATTCAGCAGATTCTTGAGGCGGCACGCAGCCAGCTGGCCGAAGAAGGCGTGGCCAGCCTGTCGATCTACAGCGTCGCCGAGCGCGCGGGCATTCCACCTTCTTCGCTGTACCACTTTTTTCCCAGCGTACCGGCACTGCTACAGGGCCTGACCGCCGCCGTACACGCCGCGTTCCGCGACTGCCTGGCTCAGCCCTTCGACGCCGCCAGCCTGCACAGCTGGCGCGACCTCTCGCGTCTGATCGAACAGCGCATGCTGCGCGTCTACGAACAGGATCCGGCCGCCCGCCAGCTGATCCTCGCCAGCCACGGCCTGGCCGAAGTGACCCAGGCCGACCGCCAGCATGACGACCAGCTCGGCCAGCAGATGCAGGCCCTGTTTGCCCATTACTTCCAGCTGCCGCCGCTGCCGGAGGATATCGACGTGTTCGCCCTCGCCCTGGAGCTGGGTGATCGCGTGTATGCCCGCTCCGTGCAGCAGTTCGGCCTGATCACCCCGCGCCTGGCCGAGGAAGGCCTGCGCGTGTTCGATGCCTACCTGTCGCTGTACCTGCCGCCCCACCTGCCGCGGCAATCTCGCTAAGAACAAATTCCCGACAAACATCGAATTAATAACTCGCGCGATCTTTTATTCGAATCCAATACAGATTATTGATCGATAAAAATCGGAAAACTCACTTCCAATGTCGATTTTTATCGGCTATAAATTGCTCATCGTCTGACGAGTCGCTCCGAGGCCGACAGACCCAAGCCATGCCTGCTACCGTCAGACAGCTCCGGTTTCAGCCCCGAGGAGGTGTTCCATGTTCCGCACCTTCGCCGCGACCCAGATGGCCTGTTCCCCGGATCGCACCCGACCTACCCTGAACCTCGTTTCGGTGACCCTATGACCACCCTGAACAGCACCCCGCGCACCGATGGCTTCCGCATGCCGGCCGAATGGGAAACCCACAGCCAGACCTGGATGGTCTGGCCGCAGCGTCCGGACAACTGGCGTAACGGCGGCAAGCCGGCGCAGGCCGCCTTCGCCACCGTCGCCCGCGCCATTGCCGAGTTCGAGCCGGTGACCGTCTGCGTTTCCGCCGAGCAGTACGACAACGCCCGCGTGCGTCTCGATCACGCCAATATCCGTCTGCTGGAAGTCACCACCGACGACGCCTGGGTACGCGACACCGGGCCGACCTTCGTCGTCAACGATGCCGGCGACGTACGCGGCGTAGACTGGACCTTCAACGCCTGGGGCGGTTTCGACGGCGGCCTGTACTGGCCGTGGCAGCGCGACGACCAGGTGGCGCGCAAGATCCTCGAAGTCGAGCGCTGCGCGCGTTACCGCACCGAAGGTTTCGTGCTGGAAGGCGGCTCCATCCATGTCGACGGCGAAGGCACCCTGATCACCACCGAGGAGTGCCTGCTCAACCGTAACCGCAACCCGCACCTGACCCGCGAAGAGATCGAAGCGCAGCTAGCGGAGCATCTGGCCATCGACACGGTGATCTGGCTGCCCGACGGCCTGTTCAACGACGAAACCGACGGCCACGTCGACAACTTCTGCTGCTACGTGCGGCCGGGTGAAGTGCTGCTGGCCTGGACCGACGACGTGAACGACCCCAACTACCCGCGCTGCCAGGCCGCCATGCGCGTGCTGGAGCAGGCACGCGATGCCAGGGGGCGCGCGCTGGTGGTGCACAAGATGCCGATCCCGGGCCCGATCCATGCCAGCGAGGAAGAATGCGCCGGCGTGGACGCCGCCGAAGGCACTCAGGAGCGCGATCCGTCGATCCGTCTGGCCGGCTCCTACGTCAACTTCCTCATCGTCAACGGCGGCATCATCGCCCCTCGCTTCGATGACCCGAAGGACGAAGAAGCCCGTGTCATTCTCGAGCGGATCTTCCCCGAGCATCGCGTGGTCATGGTGCCCGGCCGCGAGATCCTCCTCGGCGGCGGCAATATCCACTGCATTACCCAGCAGCAACCGGCGCCGCAACGGCGCTGAGTCCCCGGTTGAGCGGGCGCCTGCAAGGCGTCCGCTCAACTAAGCGGCCGGCAGGCCGACAACTCAACGACTACGCTGAAATAAAAACTGCCAGCATTCGCCGAGGTCTTCATGTTCAATACCCAACTCAAGCAGCAACTGGCCGCCTGCCAGCAGCAGCTGGCCGAGGCCCAGGCCCGCCGCGAGGCGGTTGACCGCTCGATGGCCGTGATCGAGTTCCAGCCCGACGGCACCATCGTCACCGCCAACGACAACTTCCTCGCCACCATGGGCTACCGCCTGGAAGAAATCCACGGCCAGCACCATCGCCTGTTCTGTCAGCCCGGCTATGCCGCCAGCGCCGAGTACCAGCGCTTCTGGCAGCGCCTGGCTTCCGGCGAATTCATCCGCGAGCGCTTCCTGCGCCTGAACAAGGCCGGCCAGCAGGTCTGGCTGGAAGCCAGCTACAACCCGGTACGCGATGCCAGCGGGCGGGTGACACGGGTGCTGAAAATGGCCACCGATATCACCGCCCAGGTCATCGGCGAACAGGAACAGAGCAGTCTGATCAATGCCATCAACCGCTCCATGGCGACCATCGAGTTCAATCCACAGGGCGAGGTGCTCGCGGCCAACGACAACTTCCTCGGTGTCATGGGCTATCGCCTGGAAGATATCCGCGGCAAGCACCATCGCCTGTTCTGCGAGCGCAGCGAAAGCGAGTCGGCCGAGTACCGTCAGTTCTGGGAGCGCCTGAACCGCGGCGAGTTCTTTTCCGGGCGCTTCAAGCGGATCAATCGCCAGGGCGCCACGGTCTGGCTGCGCGCCACCTACAACCCGGTCTTCGATCATCAGGGCCGCCTGTACAAGGTGGTCAAATTTGCCAGTGACGTGACCGCCCAGGTTCAGCAGCAGGAAGCCGAATCGCGCGCCGCACGCCTGGCCTACGACACCTCGCTGCACACCGACGAAACCGCCCAGCAGGGCGCTCAGGTGGTGCAGCGCACGGTCGAAGTGATGCAGAGCATCGCCGGCGAACTGAACCGCGCCGCCGATGGCATCAGCGCAGTGAGCCAGCAGTCGGAGATGATCAGCAGCATCGTACAGACCATCCGCGGCATCGCCGAACAGACCAACCTGCTGGCGCTCAATGCCGCCATCGAGGCGGCGCGCGCCGGCGAGCAGGGCCGCGGTTTTGCCGTGGTCGCCGACGAAGTGCGCAACCTGGCAGCCCGCACCAGCCAGGCCACGGTGGAGATCGTCGAGGTGGTGCGGCGCAACCACGAGCTGGCCCAGGGCGCGGTGAGCAGCATGGAAGCCAGCAAGGACAAGGCCGAACAGGGCGTGACGCTGGCCAACGAGGCCGGGCAGGTCATCCTGGAAATCCAGGACGGCGCCCGTCAGGTGGTGCAGGCCATCAGCCAGTTCACCGCGACCCTCGAGCAATGACTCAGCGCGGCAGGGCCTGCTGCGCCGTCTGCGGATCGAGCTGACAGAGCGCGGCGTACTGGCTGACGAACACCTGACCGGCAAAGCGCTGGAAGAAATCCGAGCGCTTGAGCTGGTCCAGCACCGGGCCCTTCACTTCCGACAGGTGCAACTGCACGCCGGCGCTGCGCAGGCGTGCATCGATGGTTTCCAGGGAGTCCAGTGCACTGGCATCGATCAGGTTGACCCCCGAGCACATCAGCACCAGATGACGTACCGCAGGCCGCATCGCCACCAGCTCGGCGATGCGTTCCTCCAGAAAGCGCGCATTGGGGAAATACAGGCTCTCGTCGACCCGCAGCGACAGCACCGTCTCGCTCTGCAGCACGGCATAGCGCTCGACATTGCGAAAATGCTCGCTGCCCGGCAACTGGCCGACCACCGCGATATGCGGCCGGCTGGTGCGCCAGAGGAACAGCAGCAGTGACAACGCCACACCGATGACGATGCCCGGCTCGACACCAACCAGCAGCACACCCAGCAGGGTCGCCGCCTGGGCCACACCGTCCTGCCAGGCATAGCGCCAGGTGCGCAGCAGCGAGCGCAGGTCGACCAGGCCGAGCACCGCAACGATGATGCTGGCCGCCAGCACCGCCTGGGGCAGCAGACGCAGCAGAGGTGTCAGCAGCAACAGCACCAGCAGCATCAGCGCGGCGGTGAATACGCCCACCATGGGCGTACGCGCGCCGCTGTCCACGGCAATCGCCGAGCGCGAGAAACTCGCCGCCACCGGCAGGCCGCCACTGAAGGCCGCCGCCAGATTGGCCGCGCCCTGACCAAACAGCTCACGGTCCGGCTGTACCGACTGACGCTGACGCGCTGCCAGGCTCTGGGCAATGGATATCGACTCGACAAAACCGACCAGGGCAATCAGCGCCGCGCTGGGTAACAAACCGAGCAGCAAGGCGGGATCGAAGCTCGGCAGGCTGAAGCCGGGGAGATGCGCAGTGACCGCACCGACCACCCGCACCCCCTGGCTGTCGAGCTGCAGCACGGCACTCAGCAGCAACGCCAGCCCCACCACCAGCAACGGCGCCAGGCGATTGCTCAGCTGCGCCTGTGCCGGCCGCAGCCCCAGGCGCTGCAACAGCGTTGGCAGCGGGCCGCGCAGCAGTACCAGCAGCAGCACACTGCCCAGCCCCACCGCCAGGGTCGGGCCATGAATGACCGGCAGCTGCGACCACAAGGCGGGTAACAGCTGCGGCAGGTTGTGCCCCTCCGCCGCCACGCCGAGCAGGTGACGCACCTGGCTGACGGCAATCAGCAGGGCCGAGCCGCTGACAAAGCCGGCAATCACCGGATGGCTGAGGAAGTTGGCGAGAAAGCCCAGACGCAAAACCGCCAACAGCGCCAGCAGCAAGCCGACCAACAGGGTCAGGCTCAGCGCCGCCGCCCCATAGGCCGCGCCACTCAAGCCCAGCGGCTGCAGGGCACTGGCGGTCATCAGGGCGAGAATAGCCACCGGGCCGACGGCCAGTGCCACCCCGGTACTGGCGCCGAACAGGGCATAGGCCAGCAGCGGCAGGATGCTGGCAAACAGGCCCGCCTCGGCCGGCAGGCCGGCCAGCTGTGCGTAGGCCAGCGCCTGCGGGGTCAGCAGCAGGCTGACCAGCAGCGCACCGAGCAGGTCGTGCCCTGCCTGCCGCCGGTCATAGCCACGCAGGGTGGCCAGCAGCGGCACGGCGCGCTGCAAGCTAGAGAACATTCAGCGGCACCTTGAGGTAACGCACGCCATTGTCTTCGGCTGGCGGCAGCTCGCCGCCGCGCATGTTGACCTGCACCGAGGGCAAGATCAGCGCCGGCATCTTCAGGGCGGCGTCGCGGGCAAGGCGCATGGCCACAAAACTGTCCTCGTCCACCCCGTCGTGGATGTGCAGGTTGTTTGCCCTCTGCTCGGCCACCGTGGTCATGCAGACGTAATCGCTGCGCCCAGCCGGCAGGTAGTCGTGACAGAGGTACAGGCGGGTCTCGTCCGGCAGGGCGAACAGCTGCTGGATCGAGCGGTACAGCGCCCGAGCGTCGCCACCGGGGAAATCGCAGCGCGCCGTGCCGTAGTCGGGCATGAACAGGGTGTCGCCGATGAAGGCGGCATCGCCGATCACATAGGTCACGCAGGCCGGGGTGTGCCCCGGGGTGTGCAGCACACGCGCCTCGAGCGAGCCGATGGCGAAACAGTCGCCATCCTCGAACAGCCGGTCGAACTGGCGACCATCGGTGGCGAAGTCCCCGCCGGCGTTGAACAGTTTGCCAAAGGTGTCCTGCACACGGGTAATCAACGCGCCAATGCCCAGTTGCCCGCCCAGCGCTTGCCGGAGGTAAGGCGCGGCAGAGAGGTGATCGGCATGCACATGGGTTTCCAGCAACCAGTCGACCACCAGGCCCTGCTCGCGCACATGGGCGATCAGGCGGTCGGCACTGGCCGTACTGGTACGCCCGGCTGCCGCGTCGTAGTCCAGCACCGAATCGATGATGGCGCAGCGCTTCGTTGCCGGGTCACTGACCACGTAGCTCCAGGTGAAGGTGGCCGGATCGAAGAAGGCCTCGACCTGCGGGTTCATCGGGCACGCTCCCGGCGCTCCAGCGCCTCGAACAGGGCCATGCCGATCAGCATCGCCGCCACAAAGAGAATGACCTGCCAGTGGCCGGTCAGCAGGATGGCCACGGCAGGCCCCGGACAGATGCCGGCGATGCCCCAGCCGATACCGAACAGGAGGCTGCCGCCAATCAGCCGGCGGTCGATCTCGCGCTTGTTCGGCAGCTGCATGGGCAAACCCAACAGCGACTGTTGACGCTTCTTCGCCAGGGTGAAGGGCAACAGGGCCACGGCAATGGCGCCGGCCATCACCAGCGCCAGCGACGGGTCCCAGGTGCCAGCAAGGTCGAGGAAGCCCAGCACCTTGGACGGATTGGCCATGCCGGCCAGCAGCAGGCCGAGGCCGAAGATCAGCCCGGCGATAAAGGCGGTCAGTTTGCTCATCTCAGGCTCCCAGCAGATGACGAATGACGAAGACCGTGGCGAAGCCGGCGGCCATGAATGCCAGGGTCGCCACCAGCGAGCGCGGCGACAGGCGCGAGATGCCGCATACGCCATGGCCGCTGGTGCAACCGGCGCCATAGCGGGTGCCAACGCCGACCAGCAAACCGGCCAGGCCGATGCTCAGCCAGCCACCCTGAAACTCGATGGCCGGCAGTGCGGCAAACAGCTGCCAGAGCAGCGGCGCAACCAGCAGGCCGAGCAGGAACAGTGCCTTCTCGCCCAGCCCCTCGCGGCTGCGGGAAAACAAGCTGCCGAGCAGGCCGCTGATGCCGGCCACCCGGCCGTTAGCCAGAACAAAAATGCCGGCCGCCAGGCCGATCAGCGCGCCGCCGGCCAGTGCGGACCAGGGTGTGAAGTGCAACCAGTCGATGCTCATTGCGCACCTCCGCAGAACTGCTGGTAAAGGGTATTGATCACCGCCAGCGCCGCCGGGCTGCTGATGCGGTAGAAGATCTGCTTGCCCTCGCGGCGGGTTTCCACCAGTCCCTCGCGGCGCAGCACGGCAAGCTGCTGCGACAGCGTCGGCTGGAGGATGCCGAGCAGCGCCTCCAGCTCACTGACATTGCGCTCGCCCTGCGACAGCTGACACAGCAGCAGCAGGCGATCGGGATTGGCCAGCGCCTTGAGCAACTGCCCGGCGGCACTGGCATTGGCGCGCAGCAGATCGATGTCCGGCGCAGCGGGAAGATCAGTCACGGCAAACACTCTCACGAAAGACAATATGTATTTAAATATATTGTTTGTTCGCTATATGTCCAGCCGAGCCGACCGACGGCATGCCCCAAACAGCCAATAAAAAACCCGCCGGCGCGAACGCGGGCGGGTTCTTGTCTTGCAGGCGGTGTCAGGCGGTGGCCGGACGCAGCGAGTAGGTCTTGAGCTGTTCGGCGAAGTCACGCAGCGACTGGATGCCACTGGCCTCGGCGTCGGCGACCCACTGCTTGATGGCTTCGAGCATCTCGTGGCCGTTGCTGCTGGTCTTGACCCAGATCTGCTGCAGGGCCAGGCGCTTCTCGTAGATCACCTTGAGTGCCTGGCTGTCTTCCAGCATGCGCTGGATACGGGCCTGATGGCTCTCGTCGAGCAGGCTGGTTTCGCGCGACAGCAGGCGCTTGGCGCGGCGGAAGTGGTGGCGTACCGACTCGTCGGCCTTGGCCACTTCCTGCTTGACCAGCGGCGCGATGACCAGCTTGCGGTACTGCGCCATGATCTGGAAACGGTTGTTGAGGATGGCCATGGCGGTGTCCATGTCCAGGCTGCCCTTGCCCTCAACGCGGTGGGCGATGGGCGCCACGCGCTGCACCTTGGCCAGGCCGAGGGCGCTGAACAGCTGGATCCAGGCCCAGCCCATGTCGAACTCCCACTTCTTCACCGACAGCTTGGCGCTGTTGGGATAGGTGTGGTGGTTGTTGTGCAGCTCCTCACCGCCGATCAGGATGCCCCAAGGCACCAGGTTAGTGGCGGCATCGCGGCACTCGAAGTTGCGGTAGCCGACGGCATGGCCCAGCCCGTTGATCACGCCGGCGGCCCACACCGGAATCCACATCATCTGTACCGCCCAGACCGTCATGCCAAGCACGCCAAACAGGGCCAGATCAATGAT
>JACCEE012695581.1_pt1 | contig 16807 bp, 20 predicted proteins | sample 7449931 | NCBI WGS metagenome assembly JACCEE01 (sample SAMN15323457, study PRJNA562643) | freshwater metagenome | isolation source: river surface water | place: USA:Blue River Watershed | collected 2017-08-19 | reverse complement strand
TGATAAACTGGTTGAAGATAAAAAACTGGATAAAGATGACCCTATTTTTTATCGCGCAAATGGTATTTTGGCACGGAAGCAGTTGTTAAAAAAATGAAACATATTGTTAAAGAAAGTTCGCCAGAATCCGAAGCATTTGAAGCATGGAAACAAACATGGCAATTAACAAAGCAGGATTTAATTAATAATTCACAGCTTTCAGAGCAAAAAAAAGAAACTTGGGAAAAATTATCTGGCGCAGATAAGCAAAACGTTAAATTATCTTTGTTAAAAGAACAAGGCTTTATTTGTTGTTATTGCCAACGACCAATAGATTTTGACAGAAATACTATTATCGAACATTTTAATGCGCGTAGTGCAAATCCAGAGCAAATGTTTGACTATGAGAATATATTTGCTTGTTGTGATGGTGGTGATAGCGACCGAACACATAAAATAAGAACACCTGTTTATTGTGGTGCTAAAAAAGATGATAAATCACTTTCAATTAGCCCATTAAATTCTGATTGCGAAAAACATTTTAACTATATTAAAGTAGATTCACCTGACAAAAATAACAAACCTATTGTAATTATTGAAAGTGATACTACTGAAGGAAAAGATGCTGTTCGCATTTTGAATTTAGATAATAAATCATTACGCGAGATGCGCGGTGAATTTATAGATGGATTTATACAAGGTATTTCCGAAGAAGAAATAGAAGAATTACTCCCAATAATTAAAGACAAAAAAGCAGACGGTAAATTTTTTCCTTTTTGCGTTGCTTTAGAACAAATTTTGCAAAGTTTACAGCTAGGACAAAATTATGTTTCTTAGCCCCGAAGACCTCACCGCCCTCTCCCTCACGCTAAAAGTCGCCAGCCTTGCCACCGCGATTTTATTAATTCTCGGCACACCGTTGGCATGGTGGTTAGCGCGTACTTCTTCAAAATGGAAAAGCTTTTACAGTGCTTTAGTCGCGTTGCCCATTGTATTGCCGCCATCGGTATTGGGATTTTATCTACTGATTTTAATGAGTCCTAACGGCATTGTCGGAAAATTCACGCAACAGCTAGGCATCGGCACATTGCCGTTTACCTTTGCCGGCTTAGTGGTTGCCTCCGTTTTATACTCCCTGCCGTTTGTGGTGCAACCGTTACAAAACACCTTTTCCAGCATTGGCACAGCACCGCTAGAAGCCGCCGCCACCTTACGCGCCAGTCCGCTGGATACTTTTTTTAGCGTGGTGATGCCGCTGTCAAAATCAGGCTTTTTAACCGCCGCCATTTTAGGCTTTACCCACACCGTCGGCGAATTCGGCGTAGTATTAATGGTCGGCGGTAATATTCCCGACAAAACCCGCGTGGTGTCGGTGCAAATTTACAATCACGTTGAAGCCTTGGAATACAACGCGGCGCATGGTTTAGCGGCGGGATTACTGGTATTTTCATTTCTGATTTTATTGCTGCTGTATAGCACGCAGAAAAATCATTCACTGACGCAGATAAAATGACGCAAGAAATAACCGCCCAATTCCAACTCAACTACAGCGCGTTTCAACTCGATGTGGATTTGCGTTTGCCTAATTCTGGCGTAACGGTGTTATTTGGTGAATCTGGCTCAGGCAAAACCACGCTGTTACGTTGTATCGCAGGGTTGCAACACGCAGAAAACGGCTATTTAGAAATCAACGGCAAAGTTTGGCATGACAGTGCAAAAAAACAGTTTTTACCAACATTCCAGCGTAATTTAGGTTATGTCTTTCAGGAGGCGAATTTATTTGCGCATTTGACCGTACTGGGAAATTTGCAATATGGCTTAAAACGGATTGCGCAAAATTCAAACACTGAACATTTTAACCAAGTGATTGCGTTATTAGGCATCGAACATTTAATGAAACGAATGCCGGAACGTTTATCCGGCGGCGAAAAACAGCGGGTCGCCATTGCCCGTGCTTTAGTGTTAAATCCGGAAATTTTGCTGATGGATGAGCCGTTAGCGGCATTGGATGCGAAAAGAAAGCAGGAGATTTTACCGTTTTTAAGCCGCTTGCATCATTCATTAAAAATCCCCGTTCTCTATGTTACGCATTCACAACAGGAAGTAGCGCAACTGGCGGATTACTTGGTGTTATTAGCAAACGGCAAAGTGCAAGCGGCGGGATTATTGGCAGACACTTTTAGTCGTTTAGATTTGCCGCAAGCACAAGAGCGCGAAGCAATTAGCGTTTGGCAAGTCACCGTTGTCGAGCACGAAAGCGAGTATCAGTTAACACGGGTAGCATTTGCGGGGGGCTTTTTAAGTTTACCTGCAATTCATGCCGTTTTAGGCACAACGTTACGGCTACAAATTTATGCGCGTGATGTCAGTATTACCTTAGATATTTCCGCCGCCACCAGCATTTTAAATGTTTTACCTGCCACCATTAACGACATTATCGAAAACGGTAGCGGCGGACACAGCGTGATTCGTTTACAGGTTGGTAATTTACCCTTATTGGCACATATCACTCGAAAATCCACGCAATTATTAAACTTGCGCTGTGGTATGCCAGTTTATGTGCAAATTAAGGGTACATCTATTTTAAACTAATGAAAATTAAGGAGTTATGATGAAAGCCAGTGCAAGAAATCAATTTATCGGTAACGTTGGTGCTGTACAAATAGGTACGGTTAATGCAGAAGTGCATGTGAATTTAAAAGGTGGTCAATCATTGATTGCAGCGATTACGAAAGAGTCTGTTGATGCCTTGTGTATTAAAAAAGGCATGGAAATCATGGCGTTAATTAAAGCACCACAAATTATTTTGGTCACAGATTTTGGCGGTTATACGCTGTCAGCGCGAAATCAATTATTAGGTACAATTAAGCACGTTAAATTGGGCGCAGTAAACGCCGAAGTGGAAATAACTTTACCCGGCGGTGAAGCAATCGTCACAACCGTCACCAACGAGAGCGTCGATAGCTTAGGTTTGCAGGAAGGGGTTGCTGTCACGGCGGTTTTTAAAGCCGGTGCAGTCATTTTAGCAGCGAAAAAATAAGCTTTTGTAAAGTATAAAGAGCCGCTAACACGGCTCTTTGTCTCCAGACAGGGTTAATAGCTATTACAGCTCCACACCCGTACGATACATTCCGTACCGCCGTATTGACGGCAATTATCCAATGCGATTGATTTAGCATCCGCTTCGGTAATCGCCGCTCCCCAGCCATAAGCTGTGCCGCCCGGAGCTTGATCGGCTGCGTAAGCACCGCAACCATTTATAAAGTTTTTCACCACCCGACAACCTTGTCCGCATTCTTGCAATGCTCTGGCATCAGCCGCACGCGCATTAGGTTGATCATACGACAACCCGTAAGCACTACCTTGATTGCTATCAATGGCTAACGCCCCCCACGCAAACGCATTTTCCGTACTGGCGAATGTTGCCGCGATGAAAACCGCGGCATATAAAAATGATTTCATGACATACTCCTAAAAATTCCGATAAGAAAAATAGTAGGCAATCGGGGTTGATACCTTGCTATTTAAGTATTTGTCATGCTACAGCAAGCATTGCGTCAAAAATCTGAACTGAGTCTAATTTTAAGTTGTCCTACAATGTACCTTTCAGTAAAGTTAGCAATTTGTGGCGCAAGTCATGTTTTGACTGTATAAAAAATAGCCGTGTACAACAGCCAATTAAAAAAACAGTGTTGTCATATTGAAATATCATAAGTTCAGCTAGAATAGCCGCGATTTAACAGTTTGTTACTATTGGTCATTTTTCGTTATTTTCGTTTACCCCCTTTACCATCATGGCAAAATTATCCCTACAAGAACAGTTACTTAAATCCGGTTTAGTCAGCAGTGCGCAAGCTAAAACCGTTAAAGCCGAAAAACGCAAAGAACAAAAACAGCAACAGCATAATCAAGCACCTGTGGTCGATGAGGCTAAACTGATTGCGCAACAAGCCAAAGCCGAACAAGCGGAAAAAGACCGCCTGCTTAATCTACAACAACTTGAACAGGCAGAAAAAAAAGCTATTGCCGCACAAATTCGGCAATTAGTTGATGAGCATAAACAAGCGCAAGACCCTGAAAGTGACTTAACTTATCATTTCACGGACGGCACATTAGTAAAAAAACTGTATGTCAGTGCCGCAATGCGCGATAGCTTAGTGGGTGGACGGTTGGCGATTGTAAAAACCGGAAAACGTTATGAAGTGGTTAGTTGCGAAATCGCCGACAAAATTCGCCAACGAGATGCCCGTGCGGTATTAGTATGCAATCAACCGCAAGCTTTAGAAACGGCGGTTGATGACCCTTACGCAGCTTATCAAATCCCTGATGATTTACTTTGGTAAGCCCTAACGCTGCGCATGAACTATTTAATTGTATTAATCCCTTTAAGCGTCCTATTCGCCATCATTACTCTTGCCTGTGGATTAGGTTATTCTATCTTATTGATTTTTGGGGATATTTATTCACTGAACAAACTCATTAGCCGCTTAAGCCAATTATTATTAGTGCTGAGCATTTTCCCATGCCGCCATTATTTACAATTGAGCTGGAAAGAATTGGGATTTTCCGCTAACAGCTTGTTTTTTCGACAACTCTATTGGGGGTTTCTAGCAGGAATCGCGACCTTATTGCCTGTATTCATTATTTTATATGCTTTAGGTGTCAATGAGTTTGATGCTACAAAAACTTGGACAATAAGCAAAATAATCACTAAAACCAGCATCGCGCTGTTATTATCGCTACTGATCTCCTTGGTTGAAGAACCTTTATTTCGCGGTCTATTATTAACCAGTTTACAAAAAAAACTGACGGTAACTACAGCGATTGCAGTAAGCGCGTGCTATTACGGTTCGCTGCATTTTTTAGAAACCAGTAACGAAATTCCTTACGCGCAACTGACGTTTAGCAGTGGATTTATCCTATTTGCCCAAGCACTTAAGCACTGGATGAATCCAGCGATGTCTTCGGCTTTTATCGCATTAGTAATGGTCGGCGTGTTTTTAGGCGTAGTGCGCACACAAATTCCACAAAGTTTAGGGCTGTGCATTGGTTTACACGCAAGCTGGGTATGGCAAATTAAACTGACGAAAATATTTTTTAATCCGCATTATCTGTCGAAGTATTTTTATTTAGTCAGTGCCTATGACGGTTTAGTCGGACCGTTAATCGCCGTTTGGTTAGGTTTTATTCTTGTTGCGTATTGGCTAAAAAAAGCCTTCTTTAGTAATCGCAACGGTTAGAATATAGCCATAACAACCAATCGCGCCGGCAAACGCTAACCAATGCTTCGCGCCGCTTGAACGCATAGTCATTGCGCCTAAGACAATATAGGCCAATAACACAATGAATTTGCTGACTATCCAGCCATACTCGCCACTTGCAAGATAATCGCCATGTACGACTAAGCCAATGCCGCTGGCTAATAAAAAACTGTCGATAACATGAGGGGCAATTTTTAAAAACTTTTCATGTAACAGTTCAGGTTTGATTTCTAATAATAAAACACGGGTAACAAAACTAATAAACGAGCTTAAAACAAAAATAATATGAATAATTAGCATAATGAACAATCGCCTTAAAAGGAATTTGATAAAGAAAGTAGATGCTGCATTTTTTCAACCTTGGTGGTTAAATAATCACGGTTATCGGTATGGATACCGGTTTCAACAGGAATACGCTGATTTACCTGAATCCCTAACTTTTTTAACTCGTTAATTTTACTGGGATTATTGGTTAATAAATTCACCGAATGAACGGTCAAGTTTTGCAGGATTAATGCCGCTATGTCATATTCGCGCTCATCGGCTAAATGCCCTAACTGTAAGTTTGCATCTACGGTATCAAAACCTGCATCTTGTAAATTATAGGCTTGCAATTTTTTCAACAATCCAATACCGCGCCCTTCTTGACGTAAATAAATCAACACGCCGCAATCGGTTTCGCTAATTAAGCGCAACGCTAAATCAAGCTGCTCTCCACAATCACAGCGACGCGAGCCGAATACATCGCCGGTAAAACATTCAGAATGTATCCTCACTAAAACATTTTCTTTTTTACACACATCGCCTTTGACCAGCGCAAGATGTTCCTTGTCATCTAAATCATTGCGATAGTAATGTAAGATAAATTCGCCGTATCGGGTTGGAATGCGGGTTTGCACTAAATTTTCTAATTTTGCTTTCACAGGTAACATGGGGTTTACAAATAATTTACTATTTTACTACTGTTAATCACAAAACGGCGGCTTTTATGCACTGTGCCAGCTTGCCAATCAACACTAAACCGCTATCCGACAAATTAATATTTAAAAAATACCACCGCCGCCACAGTTTAGGTGACACAATCGTTTTAGACTGTATATCACTGATAACTCCTTGCTAATCCTTAAGTTTTAAATAGCAGTCTTAAGGTATCGGAGCATTTTTATTCACGACAGCCGCTTCTTAAATCGGCTTGACAACGAGGTTGTAATATAATTATGGCTACTTACTCTCCTTTTGAAACATTACTGATAGCGATTTTAATTATTACCCTGTTATTTTGGGTGGGTGATGCGATTAAAAACACAGACCCACAGCAAAGTGTGGTACAAGCAAAGTGGTCAAACTTGATTGTTCTGGTTGGATTAGTCATCATGTGGGGAATTTTTTTAATAACAATGGTTTAGATTATGTATGCAGATGATGACGTGATTGATTTTGAAGATGAGATGTTCGAGGAAGACTTTGAGGACGAGGGTTTTGAAATTTATGAACCGGAAGAGCCTGACTATATTTATGCCATCCGACCTAATAAAACGCAAATAAAACAAGAAATTGCTGCCATTGCGGCATTTGCGGAAAAAATTGTTACGCTCACCTCTTCTCAACTGAATGCGTTAGAACTAGCAGAGCCGTTACATCTTGCGGTTCGTGAAGCGGCGGTAATGCCGCATAAGGGCGCGCGGAAAAGACAGCTAAAGTATATTACGGCAGCATTACGCAAATTGGATGTTGCGGCACTGGAAGAAAAGGTAGCCCGTTTAACCTATACCAGTGCGCATTCAGTCCGCGAGCATCATCAAGCAGAACAGTGGCGCGACCGGTTAGTCAACGATACGGCTCATGCTGCATTAACACAATTACTTGACCAATTTCCACACGCCGACCGCCAATATATTCATCAATTACAGCGTAATGCAAAAAAAGAAGCAACCGCGCATAAACCACCTAAATCCGCGCGGTTATTGTATCAGTATTTAAAAACCCTGTTTGCAAACACTACATACGAAAAGGAACACGCTGATATTATGGACTACCCTGACGCTGATTTTGCGCCGTAAGACACTGCCAACATAAAAATTTTATTTATCGTGCAGGACTAGCAATAAGTTAATCGTGCCTGATTAAATGAATGTATCGGTGATATGTCTACACCACACAGTTTGCTGGACTACCTAAGCATTACGTTCATATTTACGCTGCATAGCCTCTTCTCGCGCGTCGTTAATTTCCCGCATAATGCTATTAACATCCGCGCGGGTTTGGCTGCCTTTAAAACGTCCGGTTAGTTGAACTTCCAGATGTAATAATCCGCTTTCATACAGCCGCCAAATTTCTTTACCATATTGAGTCAGCAATAATTCAGGTGCAAATTGCCCAAAATACACCGCTAAATTCCGCACATCGCGTTCTAACATGCGTGCGGCATTATTATTCGCTGCCGCGTCTACTGCCTGTGGCAAATCAATAATGACAGGTCCTTGTGAGTCGAGCAGGATATTGTATTCAGATAAATCACCATGCACGATTCCAGCGCACAACATCCGCACCACTTCTTTGAGTAACTGTGCATGATACGCCAACGCTTGTGTAGCAGAAAAAGTTAAATCATTTAAACGCGGCGCAACGCTACCATCTGCATCACTTACCAACTCCATCAACAAAACCCCTTCAACAAAATTATACGGCTTTGGTACACGCACGCCCGCCGCTGCCAATCGATATAACGCATCAACCTCAGCATTCTGCCACACCTTTTCCTGCTCTTGCGCGCCAAACCGAGAACCTTTTTGCATCGCCCGCGCTTGGCGCGTATTACGCACTTTACGCCCTTCCTGATATAACGCCTGATGATGAAAACCGCGTTTATTCGCTTCCTTATACACTTTAGCACAACGAATTTCGCCTTCAGAGCGAACTACATACACAGCCGCTTCTTTACCGCTTTTTAATGGACGCAAAACCTCTTCCACAAAACCATCTCGTACTAAAGATTCAAGACTTTTTGGCGTTTTCATTATTCTCCTTTCATCAGCCACACGGACTAAATTTATACAGGGTTTATCGTCTACCTAAACAGCATTATAGCGAATAAAACGCATAATCACTGTTTGGCGAGTTCTTTGCTTGATACATGGCCGCATCTGCATGTTTTAACAAACTTTTCATATCATGCCCATGCTCAGGACTTACCGCAATACCGATACTGGCAGTGTTTGTTATACAGTGTCCTTCTAACAAATACGGCTGCAACAACGCTGGAATAATTTTATCCACTACTTTTATCACATCATTACGATGATGCAAAGTTGGACATAAAATCACAAATTCATCACCCCCCAACCGCGCTACAGTATCCTCACTCCGCACACAACTTTTAAGCCGTTGTCCTACTTCTTTTAACAACAAATCGCCTACATGATGCCCTAAACTATCATTTACCGGCTTAAACTGATTTAAATCAATAAATAACACCGCAATTTTATAACGATGTCTTTGCGCCTGTACTAAAGCTTGCTCAATACGGTCAGTTAATAAAGTGCGATTCGGTAAATCTGTTAACGGATCATAATGCGCCAAATGCTGATAATGTTCTTCGGTTAATTTACGCTCAGTAATATCAGTAAACATACCTATATAATTCAAAGGCTTACCTTTATCATCCAAAACAACATTAATTAACAAATCCTCTAAAAATAATTCACCATTTTTACGCCTATTCCAAGTTTCACCTTGCCAAAACCCTTTAGTTTGCAAATCTAATTTAATTTGCGCATAAAAATCTTCATCGTGATTACCCGAATTTAAAAAATCTGGCGTTTTATTAATAATTTCTGTAATCGGATAACCGGTTAATTCGCTGAACGCCGGATTGGTCATAACAATTTTTTGTTCCGCATCAGTAATCATAATGCCTTGAATGGAATGCTCAAACACATACGCGGTTAATTGCATTTTTTCAAACGCATTTTTTTGTTCAGTAATATCTGTACAACTACCGATAAACCCTTTTAATTTATGATCTGCATCCCAATAAGGACAGGCATTTTCTAATATCCAACGATACTCGCCCGAATGATGACGCAAACGATATTCCAAACAACAAGGGGTTTGACTTTCAAACGCGCGTTGATAAACAAAACAGGCATGGGCAAAATCTTCCGGGTGAACACAATCGCGATAGGGAATTTGAACTTCTGCGTTTAAGTTTCGCCCAGAAAATGATAACCATTGTTGATTAAAATAATACGCTTTGCCTGTTTCATCGGCTATCCACATCATCACTGGTGCTGTATCGGTCATTAACTTAAATTGTGATTTAGCCAACACAATCTGTGCATCTAAAATTCGACTTGCCGCCGCTAACAAAAGCATCATTATTCCAGCATTCCATACATAACTGGTATGCGTACTTAAAGCAAAAACGGTGGTTAATACTTCAAGAACTAACACTGAGCTAAGTGGAATAAGGATAATAAAGGTAATTAAATAGCGTTGCATGACCGCACCTGTTGCTTATTTACGTCATAAGCGACGTGTAAAAACGCCATACCGCTAATGATTACCCCCGTTACAAAAAACCAGTTGTTATTGACAGGATTCATAAGTTATGCAAATGTCCGGCTAAAAATACGCTAATAAACAGTCGTGTCAGGCTCATCAATGACAAAATTTGACAACGTACCGATAGATTCAATTTCAATTTTAACTGTCTGACCTGCTTTTAAATAACCGCGTGGTTGCATTTTTACCCCCACTCCGCTAGGCGTACCGGTCGCAATCACATCACCGACCTCTAAAGTCATGACAGTACTTAAGTAAGCAATTAATTCATAACAATTAAATAACATTTGTGACGTATTCGCCTGCTGCCGTAACTGATCATCGACCCAAGTTTTTAAATTTAATCGATGCGGATCGGCAATTTCATCCGTAGTGATAAGCCAAGGTCCTAATGGGCCGTGTGTGTCAAAAGACTTCCCTAATGTCCAAGTTGGCGAACGCACTTGCCAATCACGCACCGAAACATCGTTGGCAACCATAAACCCGGCAATAACATGCGCGGCTTTTTCCACCGGTACATGCCGACAGCGTTTACCAATCACCACCGCTAACTCACCCTCATAATCAAGTTTATTCGATACTTTCGGCAAATGAATCGCTTCATTATTTGCGATAATACAACTAGTCTGTTTATTAAAAAACAATGGATATTCCGGTCTTTCGCCGCCGGTTTCCTGAATATGTTCAGGATAATTTAACCCTACCGCTAAATATTTTCCCGGCTTAGGAATCGGCGCAAGTAATTTCACTTCATTTAAAGACAACCGTGAAGTTCCGGAAGCAATTAACTGCTGCATCGCAGCAAAAGCCCGTTCACCTTGGGTTAAAAACTCAATAATAGTGTAAGCAATACCGGGATGGGCTAAACTATCAACCACTTCATCGCCTACGATGGCTCCAACCCGAGTTTGTTGATTATGCGTAAAGGTAATTAATTTCATATTATTATTTTTAGATTAAAAACAAAGACTTTCGACTGCGCTAAATAGCTTTTTCTCATAATAGACATTCTAACGCAACTGGTTGGTTTTTTCTGTTACTATCTTTTTTAAATTTTTTATCTTCTAAACTAACGCTGAAAAAAACATTATGAAACTCTCTTCACTGTTTAGCTCAACTGCAGATACCCCATCAAACACAACAGCCTTGGATTCTACAAAAATGTCATCTGAAAATAGAACTCTCATTAAACAACCCCCTGTTTTATTTGAACAAACCCAAGCGGTTATTGCACAATTTGAACAAGCGTTTGGCGCGCCACTGATTACTTATTGGAATAACTCGCGCGGTTCGGTATGTGATAATGACGTAGTCGTATTTCACGAATTATTAGAACGCATCGGCGAACAAGACAGGCTGTTTTTACTACTCAAATCCGATGGCGGGTCTGGTAAAGCTTCACTTCGGATTGTGAATTTAATCCGTCAATATTGCAAAGAACTGATTGCGTTAGTACCATTAGAATGCGCCTCCGCCGCCACCATGATTGCAATTGGAGCCAATGAAATCCGCATGGGACCTATGGCATATTTATCGGCTGTTGACACCTCGTTAATCCATGACTTATCGCCCATTAATGCTGAAAACAACCGCGTCAGCGTTAGTTTAGATGAATTATCACGAGCTGTTAAATTGTGGCAAAATGAAAATAAAGAAGGTATTAATCCTTACCGGCATTTGTTTGAATATGTTCATCCTTTAGTCATCGGTGCAGTAGACAGAGCAGAATCTTTATCAATCATGTTATGTAATGAAATTTTGTCACATCATATTACCGATGAAAAAAAAGCATTAAATATCGCCACAGTTTTAAATTCTAAATACCCCTCGCATGGCTATCCGATTTTATTAAAAGAAGCGCAAAATATCGGCATTCATGCAACACTGATGGATAAAAAAGCCCACAGTTTATTACTTGACCTCAATGAGTTATACAGCGAAATGGGACAACGCGCGACAACGGATTTTGATGAGTTAAACTCGCATGGCAATGAAATTTTAAATATTTTAGAAGCCAACGGTATGCAAATTTATTACCAACAAGATAAAGATTGGTTTTATCGTTTAGAAGAACGCCGCTGGTTAACTATGAATGAAAATAGTGCGTGGTTTAAAAATCAATGGCAGGGTAAAAAAGTCAGCAAAACCATTTTTCATATTTCTTAATAGTTTGCCGCCGTTAGTAATATGCTAAACAGGACGCAAAACCCTGTTTTTTTTCAGAATGAATTAGGGCAAGTTCGATATAATCAAAATTTATCTTTTAATTTTCAGGAGTTTGTTATGAAAAAAATACTAACTGTTGCATTAGTGACCTTAACTGTTGCCGGCTGTGCCAGCAATCCATCCGCTCCTTCATGTCAAAGCGGTACACATAAAGCCGTTGTAGGTGCCGGAGTAGGCGCAGTCAGTGGCGCAGCCGCAGGCGCAGCAATTGGTGCAATCGCAGGCGATGCTGGCAAAGGTGCATGGATTGGAGCAGCCGCCGGGACTGTGTTAGGTACAGGTGTCGGCTATTATTTGCAGGCTCAAGAAGATGAATTACGCGCTAGTTTAAAAGGCTCTGGAATTGATATTGAACGCCAAGGTTGTGACTTAGCGGTTATTATGCCCGGCAATGCTGCTTTTGCCAGCGGTTCTGCTAACCTGACCCCTAACTTTACGCCTTCTTTAGACTCTGTGGCGGCGGTATTAAAAAAATCACCCGAATTATCCATGACGGTTTCCGGTCATACCGATTCTGTGGGTAAATTATCGACTAATGAACAATTATCTAAAAATCGTGCTGACAGTGTGGCGCGTTATTTAGCCAAGCACGGTATTCCCCAAGAGCGGATTAATACACTGGGCTTAGCAGATAAAGCACCTATTGCCGATAACAGCACTGACAAAGGGCGCGCAAGAAATCGCCGCGTTGAAATTACCATTCACTCGCCGCAACAATAAATTATCGCAATAAATTATCGCAACACAATAAGCCGCTCTTTATGACCTTAAACGTAAAGAGTGGCTGTATTTTGCGCAAAAAACCACACCAAATGCGGCTAATTCATTCACCTAGTCTGCCAGCAATATTCACTTCGGGGTTAAAATAAAAAACTGACTGGATTTAACATAAGAAAACCCTTTATGATAATTAAGTGGATACGGCAAAATTCACTGCACACACTGTCTTAGCCGTGTAACATAACCACTGTAATGTAATGCTACTAATTTTTTTAAGGATCCGCCATGAGTATATTTAATTCCATTCTCGACAAATTAGGCATCGGTGATGATGAATCTGAACCCGGTTCTGAAAACGTCATGCCTTATAGACCCACAACTAAAACACCTGTCACTAAAACGCCAGTAACTAAAAAACCCGTCAAGGCTGAAGACGATGATGATTACGACGAAGATGATGAGGACGAAGATTACGAAGACGATGATGATTACGATGAAGATGATTATTATGATGAGGATGACGAAGAGGAAGAAGAATATGACGATGCAGACGAAGTCGATGTGATTGCCATCTTAGAAGAATTAGCTGAAGAACATGATGAAGACCTAAATTGGGAAACGTCAATTGTAGATTTATTAAAATTACTCGACCTTGATAGCAGTTTAACCGCCCGAAAAAAACTGGCGAAAGAACTTGGCTGTCCATCCAGTAAAATGGACGATTCGGCGCAAATGAACGTTTGGCTGCATAAAACCGTATTACAAAAAATTGCTCAAAACGGCGGTAATATTCCCAAAAAATTTTTTAAATAAATTTTTATGGCTATTGAAGGGTTGTTATTTCAACCCTTCTTGCTCACTATTATTCACTTGCGCTTCGGCATAACGCATAAATGCTAAATTAGTACATCCTTCATGGTTTCCCGCTTCACACGCTTTTTTAAATAGCTTTTGCGCTTTTACCTTATCCTGAGCAACTCCTTGGGCTTTTAAATACATTTCCCCTAGCGCAGTGCAACTAAAACTTAAATTTCCCTCACAGGCTTTAGCAAAAAAAGTCAGCATTTTCGGCACATCTTGCGCAATCACTGCATTACCTTTATACAACACGCCTAAATTAAAACATCCCAGCATATCGTTGCTTGCACAGGCTTTTTTAAACAATGTGACCGCTTGGGCATAATTCTGTGCCACGCCAGAGCCTGCTAAATATAACTCACCTAATTGCGAACAACCAAGGCTGTCTACACTAAAACAAGCCTTTTGATACATCGCTATGGCTTTAGACACGCTTTTTAACACATGCTTACCCTGCTGATAAAGCCGCCCTAATTTCACACAACCGATGTTATCGTGACTATTACAGGCTTTTAAATACAATTTTTCTGCGGTTGCATAATCTTGTTTCACACCTAATTCATACGCATACATATCGCCCAATTCTGAACAGCCTAAACGCTGTGGACTATCACACGCCTGCTGATAAAACTGTAATGCCAGCGGATAATTTTGCGGCAAATAACGCCCATCACGATACCAATCCGCCAAATTTAAACACCCTAACATATCGCCGCTGGTACATGCTTTTTCATACAATTGCCGTGCTTTAGCAAAATCCTGTTTTACGCTATTTCCATTAGCATAAAAAGCTGCCAAATTTGCACAGCTTAAAGCAACATTTTTATCGCATGCCTGTTGTAACATTTTGATTGAATTAGCATTTGTAACACGCATAACAATAAACAACAATGCTAGTGTCACTAATTTAAAAACTTGATTCACCCTATCTTCTCATTTGTGAAACATCGCATCACAGTTTAACAGTCAAACATGTATCACTCAAAATACCACACAATCGGTTCTTTAGGCATCCGATAGCCATGTCGGTAGTGGATTGCGCGATTAAAACACAGTTTATGCTGTTAAGACTGTGCAAAAAGATAATATCCTGCTTTAATAACACTACCTTAAACAGTGACCGATAAAAAGGAAAACGTTATGAAAAAACTAACCAGCTTATGGGTTGTGGTGATGCTGATGATTTTTTTAGGCATCAGTTCCCTAGCCCATGCAAGAAAAGGTGATAGCTCATCCAGCTCTTCAAGATCGCGTTCTAGTAGTTCCAGTAGCAGCAAATCTTCCACAACCAGTAGTCGTTTTAAACCCTCAAAAACCACCAGCTCAACCGACTCAGCTTTTTCCAGAGCCGCTAAAAACAAAGAAGCTAAAGTAGCTTGGCAAGAACGCAATAAAAAACCCGATAAGGTCATGGACGACACCCCCAGCGTAGCTGTTTCAAACAAAGATGACACGGCAAAACTACAAGAACAATTAGATAGACTAAAACATAAAATGGAATCGGAAACGAATCCGAAGAAAGCCGATCGTTTAGAAAAAAAATTAGAAGCGATAGAAAAACAGATTGCTGACGCAAAACGGCAACAACAAATCATTGCGGTCGCGCAAACGGCGGCCGAGGCATTAATTAATCGTTCTACAACTACTCCTGCGCGTGTTGACAACAGAACAGTCACAAAAACTTCCACTACGTCCACCCCCTCTTCACAATCAAGTGGTGGCAGTTCTTTGTTTGTGATACTTTTATTAATAGGTGGCGTAATTGTGGTGATTGTCTGGTTAAGAAAAAGCAACGCATCCTCTACCATTTACAGACTTTAGGAATCGCAGATGAACATTTTTTCTTATTTTAGTAAATTATTTTTCAGCGCACCAACTACGCAAGATAGTCACCTCCCCCTTAACATAAATTTTAAAAGTACGGTCACGTTTGAAATAAACCCGTTGATGTCGGCAATGACCCGCGGGGCAATGATTGATGTACCGCTAGATAACCTTAAAGTATTGAAAGTAAAAAGTATTTCTAGCTTAGTTATTGACGGTATGGAAGATAAAAAAATTTATCGGTTTTATTTTAATCAACTCGGCAGTGAAAAACGTATGTTTTTACAAGTGTTAACTGACCGAAATAATGTAGAAAAAATTGACGAAATTTTATTTTGTTCTAGTCTGACAGAACCCCCTGAAGGTGAAGATGATATTGCTTTTTTCTCAGGTGAGAATGATGAAGGTTTAGGCGAGGCAAGTTATCGTTTTTCTCGTGATGATTTATATTCTTTTTTGCCTGAACAGGAAGTTGATAAACGCTTAAATGCTAGTGGTGATAAGGACGGCGTTGAATATAGCCGCGTTGAGCCAGACGAAGCTTTCATGCCTGCGTTTACAGGGATAGAAACGGTGATTTTTGACCCGCAAGGTACAACTGGAGAACGTAATGAAATTATAAACTTAATGCCACATTCCCGTGCATTAGAGGGTATTGCTTTTGAGGAATTGATTGTTGCTTTTTGGGTAACAGTCTCTAAAAATGGTAAGGACATCACAACAGAAGACCAGCTTCCGTTAGCAGAATATATTTTTGCGATTAAGTTGGAACAGTCGAATATTAAAGTTATTTAATTTACATCTGGAGAGAAATAAATGGGTACGTTTTCATTATTAAGTCGGTTATTCGGTGCGCAAGTTGATCAAGCGGGGGAAAGTTTAGTTGAAGCATTGGTGGCTTTTGATCCTGAAACAGCAACACAAGTGGATAGAGACGCTTTAGCTGAAAAAATTCAAGAAGTTGCGAAAAAATTTGCCACCGCTAAACAAGATTATGATAAAGAGCAAAATGATGTCGTGGTAAAACAAGGGCAAATTAATGAATATTTAGCAACCTTAGACGTTATGGTGGGGCAACTAGAACGCCAAGAAATTAGTCAAGCTGTGTTTGATGATTTTTATGCTGGTATTGAAGAATCACAGGCTCAGCTTATTCAGGAGCAGGAAGAAGCGGTTGAGGCAAAGGCGGTTAAAGATGAGTTAGATGAAGTTTTAAAAATTTTAACGCAACAACTCAATGACTTTGATAGGGTCACTACAAAAGCTTTGCGTGATGTAAAACTTGCCGAAACGCAAGTGGAAAAAGAAAAAATTAAGGCAGAACGGCAAGCTGAATTATCAAATTTAAAAAGTGGTATTGGTGCAGAATCTACCGC